>OIZO01000032.1_pt1 | contig 112475 bp, 95 predicted proteins | sample 1588551 | NCBI WGS metagenome assembly OIZO01 (sample SAMN03283271) | human gut metagenome | biome: human-associated habitat; material: feces | host: Homo sapiens | place: Peru | collected 2012
CAGACCTGATTATATAATAACCACACCTGTAAACCACTTTCAACCGCAATGTCGTGAACGACAAATATATGGCGTGAACGACATATTTTTTTAGTATAGTATTAAAAAAAGACCGCATTGCGGCCTTTTTTGCTATTACTACCACCTGATTGTGCAATAAAACATTTCACCCTCTTCGTAGTAATCACATATTCCTTTATTCTTTTTCATTAGATTTCTTATAATCTGCGTTCCTAAACCATGTGAAACTTTATCAGCTTTAACAGTCTGAAGCTCCTCATTATTATCAAGAACTGACTTCGACACAAAGTTTCCTATACGGAATACACATTCTTCTCCATTCCAGAATGAACTTATCTCAATCTCTCTGTATTCATTCTCTCTTAGCTCCGCTTCTATGGCATTATCGATTAAATTACCTATTACTGTACATAAATCATTATCCTTCATCTGCTTAATTTTTTTATTAATGCTGGAAGATACAATGATTTTTTCTGACTTTGCATACTGAATTTTATTATTAATAATTGTATTAAAAAGCAGATTGTCTGTATGTATGTAATCCTGTGTACTCTCAAGATTCATTCCGTACATCTTCAAGAATTGTTCAGCTTCATCATATTTTTTTGATTTTATCAGTTCTGTAAGTGTTTGTAACTGATTCTTCATATCATGCTTAATCACTCTGATCTGCTTATCCATAGCCTGAACATTCTTCAGATAATCTTCTCCAAGATTGATTTTATTACGAAGGCGGTCTGCCTCTTTCTCATTATAATTTTCTTCATAGAGCCTTACTGATATGCTATAAAATATGTAAGCCAACATCAGCTGTAACAAGCCTGCCATAAGCAGATATTTTTTATATTCCTGACCAATATAACCTGACAGCCATACAAGCATTGCATATACTGCTATCGTAATAATAATATAAAGAAATACTTTCATCCTGTCTGCTGCTGTAAAACATCCTCTTCTTATAGATAAAAATGTCTCAAGTACAACCATTGTGACAATATATACAAGCATAAGAATAATAACATCTGACTGTGATGGTATATTTATATAAGCTTTCACAACCGTATAATATATAGCTGTAATACTTATAGTAACTATAACCGCAATAACATATGCTGTAATTCTGTTAATCCTTTTAGCCAGTAATTCTGATACCTTTTTTAAAAATATGACACCTATTATAACAAGTATAAAATACTGCAGAATGGTTATAGAATTATATATATTTAACATGATTATAATGTACGATAATACAGTACTAACCCTTTCTCAAATATATCTTTATAATTGCGTCCAAGCCTGATAGTCTCACCTGTAACAAGTAACACCTCACCTGTAGAACTATTAATCTTTTTTACAAAACGATAATTAACAAGATACTTTTTGTGTGCGCGGTTAATGAAATAATTCTTTAATTCATTTTCCAGTTCTGTCATACTTTTTCTTATAACATAATTATCATCAGTTGTGAATATTGTAATATAATGATCCTGACTTATGGCATATATTATATTAGCTGTATCTATAGCCACCAGACCATCCTTACTCTCAACCATTATTTTCTTTTCATGATTTTCCCTGTCAATAATTTTATTAACAAATCTTTTTACAGATATCTCATATCGTGACTTTCTGATAAAATAAAAAGGCATATAATCAAAAGAATCATATACTGTTTCTTCGTGTGAAGTCACAAAAACTATAAGAATTTTCGAATTACTTTTTGCTATCTGCTCTGCAATCTGAAATCCGTCCATAGGCTCCATATTGATATCCAATAAAACCACCCTGTATGAATTATCCGTTTCAATGCTTGATAACAGCCTGGTACCATCTTCATAATAATCAATAGTAACATCCTGCCATCCTTTGTTACTAAATTCATGTAACATTGAATTTTTAATATTCCGAGCCATTAAATTATCATCATCACATATTGCTATATTATATCCCATATTATATAAAACCCTCTTCTACATATTGCATTAAGAGACATGAATTATTTGCTCATATTTTTAACTTCTTCGAACTTATCCATAACTTCCTTAGATGGCTTTCCTGTAGCAAGACTTACAACAATAATAACTAATGTTGCGAAGATAAATGCCGGTAAAAGCTCATATACCGCAAATATTCCTCCAAGCTTGGCAATACCGAATTTCCATATGAATATCATTGCTCCACCTGCAATCATTCCTGATACAATTCCGTACTTATTAGCCCTCTTCCAGAAAAGTGAGCAGAGAACTACAGGTCCGAATGCCGCACCAAAACCAGCCCATGCAAATGAAACAATCTTAAAAACTGAGCTTGTTGGATCAAGAGCAAAGAATATTGATATAACTGATATAACAACAACTGTAAGTCTGGCAACAAGCATTGATGTCTTCTTAGACATATTAATATGTAACACCTCAACTGCAAGGTTCTGTGATATTGCTGATGAAGCTGCAAGAAGCTGTGAATCTGCTGTTGACATGGTTGCCGCAAGAATACCTGCAAGGATAATTCCTGCTATGAATGCTGCTACAGGGTTAAATGTTGAAAGATAATGTGATATCTTAACAATAATTGTCTCTGATTCTGAACCTGTAAGTGTATCAATAATACCATTCTTTGAAAGTGTAAGTCCTATTACACCAATTCCAGTTGCCACAATAAGTGATATGAATACCCATACAGTAGCAATTCTTCTTGAAATCTTTAACTTGTTCTCATCTTCAATAGCCATGAATCTTAAAAGAATATGTGGCATACCGAAGTATCCGAGTCCCCATGCAAGTGTTGAAACAATCTTAAAGAATCCATAGTCTCCTGAACTGTTAGTTTCTGCAATATGTGTGTGGAACATATCAAGATATCCTGGAAGTGCCTTGGCATTATCAAGTACAGCTCCCATTCCTCCAGCCTGCACAATTCCGAATATTACAACGACAGCAAGTGCGAATGTCATAATAATACTCTGTACAAGATCTGATGTACTTGCTGCAAGGAATCCACCCATTGTGCAGTAAAGTACAATAACAACAGCACTGACAATCATTGCTGCATGATAATCAAAACCTAAAAGACTGTTAAACAGCTTACCGCAGGCAGCAAAGCCTGATGCTGTATATGGTATAAAGAATATGACAATAAGTGCTGCTGATATTAATGTAATTACATGCTTGTCATCACCAAATCTCTTAGAAAAATAATCAGGAAGTGTTATTGCCTGATAACCATGTGAATATAATCTTATCTTCTTGGCAACAATAAGCCAGTTAAGGTATGTACCAAGTGCAAGACCAATTGCTGTCCATGTTGCGTCAGCAAGACCTGTAAGATATGCAAGTCCTGGAACCCCCATAAGAAGATAACTGCTCATATCTGATGCTTCTGCACTCATTGCAGTAACAACAGGGCCTAACTTTCTTCCACCAAGATAGAAGTCTCCTACATCACTGTTCTTCTTAGAACAGATTACTCCTATCCATACTACCATTCCCAGGTAAAGTATAATTGCTGCTAAAATAATAATGTTTGACATAAAATAATCCCTTTTCCTTTCATAAATACACGAATGTACCTATTATAGCATACATTCTGCTTTATAAAAAGCGAAAAGGGATTAAATTATTGTATATAACTACTGTGTTGTGCTCTGGCTTGCTGCACTATGAGCCTCTGATTGTGTTGTTGTCTGTTGCATTGAAGACTGTTGTGTTGCAGACTGTGTTACAGTTTCTGTAACCCGTTGTGTCTCCTCTTGTCTTGAAACTGTCTCTGCCTGCGTTTCCGTCGGCTTAGTGGTTTCACTTATACTCTGCTGGATAGGACTGCTCTCTTTTAAATCATCTGTAGGATCTCTATATGCGTTATCAGCTATTCTGTTTATTTCCTCAACATTAATATCTGTACTGATATCAAAATCCTCAACTATCTCAACAGTTGTCTTAGCACCACAGTTTTCATATATCCACTTGGCATTAGCACATGTCATAAGTATTGAACCCTCTGTAACATTATTGCCAATTGCATTATATGACCCGGGATTAAGATTATAATTACTCTGGCTATAATATGTTGCAGAGCTCAGATACTCAGCATTATCAAGTCTTGAAGAGTATCTGACATAATATATATCTGTAATCTTACGCCATAAAGATTTCTCTGATATAGCCGTCTTGGCAGGAGCAACTTTAGGTCCTAGAGCCACTTTAAAAGCCTTAACAGGAATAGAGAATTCTTTATTATTATCAAGCTGATAAACAACCAGTGTATGCTTAGCTATGCTTATCCTGATGTAATATGACTGGTTTCTGGCAACTGTCTGAGTCTGTGTATCAGTCTCCTGCTCGCTCACATCAGTTGTCTCTTCCTGAGTCACTTCATCTGCATTCTTATTGCTATTATGCATACCAATAACAGTCTTTAATACAAAAGCCAGTCCCAGAACCATTACAACAAGAATGACAAGATATATAATTGAATTAGTTCCCTTGAACCATCTCTTAATATCAAACTTCTTCGTTCTTTTATAGCCATTAAAATCCATAACTTACCAACCGTATATACATCAGAATGTATTAAATATCCTTACCCATGTTCTTCTCTTTTAATTCAATGAACTTAAGTATCATGTCAATTGCACCGTCTACTCCTACAAGTCCACTGTCTATACAGAGATTGTAGCTCTTAGCCTCTCCCCACTTCTTGCTTGAGTAGTAATTGTAATAGCTTGCTCTTCTCTTATCCGTCTTCTGGATAAGATCTGCAGCCTTAGAATCATTAAGTTCATAGATTCTCTTAATTCTCTGTACTCTCTCATCAAGACTTGCCTTGATAAATACACTTACTGCATATGGATTATCTTCCAATGCATAATCAGCACATCTTCCTACAATAACACATGATTCTCTCTCTGCAAGTTTCTTAATAGCATCAAACTGTGCAAGGAAAACCTTGTGATTAATAGGCATATCCACATATGAATTAGTATATCCCAGTGAATATGTATCCATTACAAGAGAATAAAGGAAACTGTTAGTAGGCTTCTCGTCCTGAGATGCGAAAAGTTCTTCACAAAGTCCACTCTCCTTAGCTGCAAGTTCAAGCAGTTCCTTGTCGTAGCACTTTATCCCCAGCTTCTCTGCCAGTTTCATGCCTATCTCATGTCCACCGCTTCCAAATTCTCGTCCGATAGTAATAACTGTTCTCTCATCCATAGTTCCTACCTCCTGGTTTCAATTGTATACGAAATACTTTAAGTGTATTATACATTATCTTTCCGTGAAAATCTACATTCTAAGCATAATTAAATAAATCTTTAACAATTTTTAATTATTCCTCATAATGGTCTATATGCAGTAATATTTCTGTAAGGAATTCTGCTATCTTTGCTCCAGCCTTATTAGATATGACACTGTATCTGCTTGGTGTCACACATGCAAGCCTTATATTGGAAAAGCCCCTTGCTCCAAACATATAATTCTTGCTGAAATTCTTAGCTTTAAGTGCCTTCTCAACATCAGGAAGCACCTGGTTTCTTGTAATTATTATAAATGATATATGTGTATACATATGATTCTTTGCAGGCAGCTTTCCGTCACCTCTTACAAAATGCGGTTCAATCTTCTCAACAGCAAAATTATATAAATCATCAAGTTCATTCATGCCAAGCGTGTCACAATTAATAAAAAACAGATGCTCGTAACATTTGGAATCCCACAGCTTGGCATCATCTGTTGTTGAAAATCTGTCTTTCTTATTGTAGCTGTAGGCATATATAACGAACTTTCTTCCTTCAAACCAGTAATTATGGTATATATCAAATGTATCTGAAATACTGTTCAAAATTATATCTATAAATTCCCTGCGTCTCAATTGCTACCTCCATTTCTTAAATCCTTAAGCAGCTTCTCGAAATATTCCGGCAATGGTGCCTTAAACTCCATATATTCTCCTGTTGACGGATGTATAAAACCTAACACTCCTGCATGAAGTGTCTGCCCCTGTAGTCTGTATCCTGTCTTCGCATGACAATATACATCATCTCCAAGTATCGGATGTCCTATACTTGCCATATGTACCCTTATCTGATGTGTTCTTCCTGTCTCTAACTGGCACTCTATAAAACTGTACTTATCAAAATTCTCAAGTACACGGTAATGTGTAACAGCCCTCTTTCCGTTCTTTCTGTCTATTGCCATCATCTTGCGGTCTTTCGGATTGCGTCCTATAGGCGCATCCACTGTACCTTCTTCCTCTTTAAAGCGGTTATGGACAATACAGTAGTATTTTCTTGTTATAGAATGTACGGCAAGCTGTGCGGCAATATCATTATGTGCCTTGTCATTCTTGCATGCAACTATTACGCCTGTTGTGTTCATATCTATCCTGTGTACAATTCCCGGACGCATAACGCCATTAATTCCTGACAGGTTATCACGGCAGTGGTACATAAGTGCATTGACAACTGTTCCGGTATAATGTCCTGCCGCCGGGTGTACTACCATTCCCTTTGGCTTATCTATAAGAATCACATCATCGTCTTCATATATTATATTCAGAGGTATATTTTCCGGAAGTATCTCAGGCACAATAAGTTCAGGAATTGTTATGGTAATGTGTTCTGTTCCATTAAGCTTGTAATTGGATTTCACACATCTGCCATCCACTGTAATATTTCCGTCATCTAACAGCTTCTGTATCCTTGACCTTGATACATCCTCTAATTCCTGAGACAGATATTTGTCTATTCTTGTTCCTTTGTCCTCTGGTTCAGCTATCAGGTTCTGTACTGAATCACTCATTGTTATCACCCTTCTTGGATATCTTTAAAAAATTGAAATCATCCTCCTTATAAACAAAAAGTATAAGTATTATAAGAAGCACTACCGAAACAGTAACATAGCAGTCTGCCACATTAAACACAGGGAAATTAATAAGCTTGAAATATATAAAATCCCTTACATACCCGAACCTTACCCTGTCTATAAAATTACCGGCTGCACCTGATACAAGCAATGTACATGTAATAAGCAGCGGCACATATTTTTTCGTAACAGGCAGATTAATGATTACATAAGTCACCAAAAGCACTACAATAACTGTGAATATAAGGAAAAGATTAATCTTTCCGCTTAACATTCCCCATGCAGCACCTTCATTTCTAAGATATGAGAAAACAAATGCATCGCCTATCACTTTAAAGTCAGGCTTTCCCATAAGCTTTGATTCCGCCAGCACCTTTGTAATCTGATCCAGTTCTGTCAGAACTGCAATTCCTATTATGTAAAATAACAAGCTGAATACTCTCTTTTTATTATTCACTTTCAACCTCCGTTATTGTAAACATTTATCTTATAACGCCCTCAAGTGCCCTCTTCATCTGCTCATCAGATATATTTCTATCAATATAAGCATCTCCTACTGACTTAAGAAGAATGAACTTAACCTTGCCGGCATCCATCTTTTTATCGTTCTTAGATACTGCAACAACATCATCAATATTAATTCCTGTTACATGGTCAGGGAACTCATACATTGCAAATGTTTTAAGTGCATCGTCTCTTTCTTCGCTGCTGATTGTACCAAGCTCCACACATATATTAAGTGCGGCTATCATTCCAAGCACAACACACTCTCCATGATAAAGTGAGAAATTCATTTCTTTCTCAATAGCATGTCCAAGTGTATGTCCGAAATTAAGCAGTGCTCTCTCTCCCTTTTCCTTAGGATCATTCTCAACAACTTCTCTCTTTATATTGCAGCTTACATATATCATATGCTCAAGCGCATCTGCATCAAGTGCCTTGATTCTGTCCGCATTATCCTTAAGCCAGTTGTAATATTCCCTGTCTTTAATAAGACCATGCTTAATAATCTCACCAAATCCGGAATTAAAAAGTCTCTTACTGAGTGACTTAAGCACAGACATGTTCATATATACAAGCTTTGGCTGGTGGAATGCTCCAACCATATTCTTATATGCCCTGAAATCAACGCCTGTCTTGCCGCCAATACTTGAATCAACCTGTGCAAGAAGTGATGTAGGAACCTGTATGAATTTAATTCCTCTAAGATATGTTGCTGCAGAAAATCCAGTAAGGTCGCCAACAACTCCTCCTCCAAGTGCTACAAGGCAGTCATTCCTGTCAAAATGATTCTCTATAAGATATTCATATACATCCTGTACTGTGTCAAGAGTCTTATTCTCTTCTCCTGCTGCAAATGTATACACATATACCGCATTACCTGTTTTTTCAAGCTCATTCTTTACCTGTTCTGCATATAAAGGACCTACATTGCTGTCTGTCACAATACATAACTTTCTCCCTGTTATTTCAAGCTTATTAAAGGCTTCTGAAAGTCCCCCGAATCCACTTTCAATCACAATATCGTATGCTGGTTTTCCTTCGCACTTTACATTAATACACTTCATAACATTCTCCCTTATTCTTATACTTAAACAGCCACCCATTATATGTGGGTGGCTGTAAAGATCAATTAAAATCTGTTTTCATTCTTGTTAAATGATGAAAGATCAATTCCTCCTGTTACTATCTCAGGAATATCACCCGAAATATCTACATTAGGTGGAGTCACCAGGAAAATATAATTAGTTATCTTCTGAAGGTTACCCCTTATTGCATATGTAGAACCAGCAGAATAATCAATTATTCTCTGTGCTATCTCAACATGGATTCCTTCAAGGTTAAGTACAACTGCCTTACCTGTAAGAAGTGTATCTGTGATTTCCTTAGCATCTTCCATAGATTCTGGTCTTATTACAACAACTTCAAGTCCTCTTGCAGACTGTGTCTTCATAGGAACAACCTTAGACTTCGAAGCAAATCTTGGCTTCTCTGCTGTATATGATACTTCTTCATCAGCTACTGAATCTTTCTTGGATGAACCAGTAAAAAGTCTCTTTCTTGCAGAAGGCTTCTCATCTTCATAATCTTCATCAAAATCATCATCGTAATCTTCGTAATCATCATCAAAATCGTCATCGTCATGCATCTTAAACATATTAGTTAAACCATCTAACATTCCCATTATAAACACTCTCCTATATCTGATAATCTGACTTTCTTTAGTATCCCCAAAACATATTAATGTGAATAGTCCCTGGCTCCAAATATTGCTGTTCCCACTCTGACATGAGTTGCTCCTTCTTCCACCGCAACTGTATAGTCGTTAGTCATGCCCATGGACAAAACATTCATGTATACATTATCTATGTTTTTGTTATTTATGTCAACCAGTAATTGCTTTAATTCTCTAAAATACTTTCTGTTATCTTCCGGATTTTCAACGAATGGTGCACTTGTCATGAATCCTCTTATCCTGATTCCCGGAAGCACTGCTATTTTCTTTACAAATTCTTCCGCTTCATCACATGTTACACCGAACTTGTTCTCTTCTCCTGCAACATTAACTTCAATAAGAATATCCTGTACAAGGCCTTTCTTTACTGCTTCATCACTTATTGCAACAGCAAGTCTTTCTGAATCAACTGAATGAATCAATGCAGCTCGTCCTACAACATATTTTACCTTGTTTCTCTGTAGATGTCCTATCATATGCCATGTTATATCCTTAGGAAGTGTATCTGTCTTGTCCACCATCTCCTGAACATAATTCTCTCCAAACTGTCTTATTCCACAGTCATATACTTCCATAAGCATCTCCTTGGGCTTGGTCTTGCTTACTGCAACAAGACACACATCTTCTGGATTTCTTCCTGATTTCTCACATGCTTTCTTAATATGCTCTTCTACTTCAATAAGATTATCCTTTAACATAATGCCTCCTGAATGTAATTAATCTGATATGCCAAAGCATTTAATATATCATCTCATTCTCTGAATACTTATCTGCATCAAGAATAATTCTGTCATATATTGACACACCATGGCTAAGTGACTGTTTGACAATATAGTATTCATTATTGCCATCAATTATTTCTACAAGCTTAAAGACCGTATATCCTGTATTAACACAATAAATACCTTTAAGCTTTTCTACAGGACCAACTACAAATCTGTCATTGGAATCCATTTTAATAATGGCTGTTCCCGCCGAAAGTTCTGTCTTTTTAATGTATATTGCTTCATCATTTGATTTATAGATATCAACTGACTTAAATACCTGATTACGCTTTCCTTCTGAGTCACTTTCCTCTACAAGAAATCCATAATTGCCCTTTTCTCCATTAGTTATAAGATATTCCTTTGGTATCTTATAAAACTCATTCTCTGTAACGGCAGACACAGGAACCTTTATTCCTGATTTTCCTGACACAATTATTTCAATGTCAAGAAATCTTTCTGTTGCATATCTAATCATATACTTTGATAAAGTAATCTCACCATATGAATTCTTTCCATCATTAACTATCTTAAAAGGGAATGTTCCCATAACATTATCTTTTGTAAACTTGATTGATATTGTATCTTTACCGGATAACGAATACTTATCAATATCCGACTGTGTAACCGGAAACATAAGTGTCCAGTTCTCACTCGTGATAAGCTTATACGCCGGGTCTGACGCAGCAATCAATTTTTCAGATTTAAGATTCTGCTTATCATATGCAGTTTTTTTAAAATCTACATTTCCAATTGTATCTTCTGTTATTCCCTCGTATCCATCAACTGAATACACAACTATTCCCGGTTTATCTGATTTCACAGTCTTGAAAAGATCCTGGCTTCCTGTACTTGAAACAATCGAATCAAGATTAGCCATAATATTCTCATTAATAGACTGAAGAACTGTTGCGTTAAGATCAGACTTAAGATCATATACTGCACTGAAATCATTATCACCATATTCAGTCTTATAATTAGTAAGCGTATTCTTAATAACTGTCAGATTCTCATCAGACAGCTTATTGCCATCTCCTGAAGTATACTGCGCAAGGATTTCTGATACTCTTCCGGTCTCATCAACCGTATAAACCGTATCATCTGTCATAACCCTTGTTCCCTCTCTCTGGTAATAATTAATATCGCCTGAGTATGATGAGTTATATACTTCTTCCTGCCTTAAAGCTACTGCGGTAAACGAAGCATTATTCATAAGCGAACCAACTTCTACTTCATAAGTCTGTACTTTCGCTTTAGAGACATATATCAAAATAAAGCACACAATATATACAAGAACTATCGCAAATATAATTGCTGCTGCTTTCGGTTTTCTTCTGTATCTGACTACTTTCTTTCCCGCCATGATAAACCTCATTATTTCCGCACAATACCTGTGCTGATTCACAAACACTGTAATTGTAGCATTTTAGACAGGCTGATACAAGGTTTAAAGCCGCAAGTTTGCACTTTTTCATTATAAAATCCATATTTTACCAGTATCATCTGCGTGAAATGTCTAATACTAATCACAAAAGCAAATCCGCTATTTTAAGGAGGCATTTTATGAATTCTAAACCTATAGACTACATTGCTCTTACAATCGCCATTGTAGGAACTCTTAACTGGGGACTTATCGGATTCCTCAATTTCAACCTTGTGCATTTTATATTCAGGTCTGTTATGGTAGACCGTATAATCTACGCACTTGTAGGTCTTTCAGGCTTATATCTTTTAAGCACATATGGAAGAATCAAGGCTCTTGGCGAAGATATGTAGCAATTCGGCGTGGCGTATTTTTCTTACCGTCACCCACAAAAAGGCTGCCAGCATATGATATGTAATTATGATTACAGTACATATCATTTAGCTTGCAGCCTTTTTTATTTCCCGCTTCTGTTTTTCTTTTATTATTGTCTTGCTTTCATTATTCTGTCAAGAAGTGCGTCAGCAACCTCTTCCTTACTCATCATAGGAAGCTCCTCGACTGCATCTTTAGTAATAACAGTAACCACATTTGTATCTGTTCCAAATCCGGCTCCTGCCACTTTGACATTATTAGCCACTATCATATCAAGATTCTTCTTTGTGAGCTTCGCCTTGGAATTTTCAAGCATATGCTCTGTCTCCATTGAGAATCCGCACAGGAACAATCCATCTCTTTTACTGCTTCCAAGTGTGCCGATTATGTCTTTCGTCCTCTCAAGAGGAATTGACATATCGCCATCTTTTTTCTTTATCTTTTCATCACTTACATTACTTGGTCTGTAATCTGCAACTGCTGCTGCCTTGATTATAATATCAGCGTCTTTAGCACTCTCTATTACTGCATTATACATATCCTCTGCTGAAACAATATCTACCATCTTAACAAATGGCACAGGCTCAAGGCTTACTTTTCCTGATATAAGTGTTACATCCGCTCCACGCAGCATTGCCATCCTAGCGATTGCATAGCCCATTTTCCCAGTGGAATTATTAGATAAGAATCTTACAGGGTCTAACTTCTCTCTTGTAGGTCCTGCAGTAACTGTAAGTTTAATTCCTGCCATATCCTTATCTTTAGCTATTGTCCTTAAGATGTAATTAAGAAGAACCTGCTCCGATGGCATCTTTCCCGCACCTGTATCTCCACATGCAAGATAACCGCTGTCAGGCTGGATAATTTCATATCCATAATGCTCTAATTTCTTAAGATTATCCTGTACTATAGGATTAGTGAACATATTAGTGTTCATCGCAGGTGATATAAGCTTTTGACATTTGCATGCCATAATTGTTGTAGTCAGCATATCGTCTGCTATCCCATTTGCAATCTTTCCTATTACATCTGCCGAAGCAGGTGCTACAAGGAATATATCAGCCATCTTTGCAAGGCTGACATGCTCAACATTAAACTGAAAGTTTCTGTCAAATGTATCAACTAAGCACTTGTTTCCTGTAAGTGTCTCAAATGTTATTGGATTAATAAAATTGCATGCATTCTCAGTCATTATAACATGCACATTGGCATGCTTCTTTACAAGCATACTTGCAAGATTAGCAATCTTATATGCTGCTATACTGCCTGTTACTCCAAGAACAACTGTCTTTCCCTTAAGCATATTATCTCCTCCCGCCTATGCAGCCACTTTCTAGACATTTTTATCATAAATGTATTTCAGACCTCTTATAAGAAGTGCTGGGTCAGTCTCGATTCTATTCCTGCAGAATGGAATTATAACCTTGCTAAGTCCCCCTGTTGCCACAAGCTTTGCAGCAGGCTTTCCATTCTTTCCGAATCCGCAGCAATCTATTATTCTGTCTATAATTCCGTCTATACTTCCTGCATGTCCGTATATAAGACCGCTTTTCATACAGTCAACCGTGTTCTTTCCAACCGGTCCTTTAGGTGCATCAAAGCTGATTCTTGGAAGCTGCGCAGTTCTTGATGAAAGTGAATTCATTGAAACGCCTGCTCCCGGAAGTATTGCACCACCTATATAATTACCATTCTCATCAACTGTACTTATAGTAGTTGCTGTGCCTATATCAACTATAATAACAGGTGCGCCATAATCATGTGTCGCTGCAACTGCATCAACTATCAAGTCACTTCCCACCTGCTTCGGCTGGTCCATAAGAATGTTAAGCCCCGTCTTTACTCCGGGTCCTACAACCAGAGGCTCTATATCTACAACCTTTTCAACAGCAGCTTTAATAACATTAACAAGCTGTGGAACAACTGATGATATAATTGCACCATTGATATTCTCTGATTTTATATTATAGATTTCAAGAACATTCTTAAAGCTGATGGCATACTCCAGCTCTGTCTTTGAAAGGTCTGTACTCAGCCTTTCCTCAAATATTACTTTATCATCATCAACACAGCCAATAACTATATTAGTATTACCCATATCTATAGCTAATATTGTTCCTTTAGTATTCTTTCTTGACATTAATTACACCTCGCTAATATAGTAACCCCGTCACAGATAAGCTTATCAGCCATACATTCATATATGTCATTGACAGGATTATCCTTAAACTCTTCAGCGGCTATTGCCACTCTTATATAGTTCTTTGTATATCCTGTATAATATGACCTGCCATCTATTTCTGTCAATTCTTCAATAAGAACTTCGAGCCTTTTTCCGATATACATTTTTCTGTATTCAAGTGACTGTGCCTTCTCTAACGCAAGCAGTACTGCACTTCTTTCTGATTTCACAGTGTCTGCTACCTGCTCCTTCATCTTGTCAGCAACAGTTCCCTTTCTTCTTGAATATTTGAATATATGCATTTCGTAAAAATGTACTTTTTCAAGGAACTTGCGTGTCTCAAGAAAATCTTCTTCTGTCTCGCCCGGAAATCCAACGATTACATCAGTAGTTATTGCCGGATTATCAAACACTTCTCTTAACTTTACACATCCCTCATAATACTCATCTGTATTATATTTTCTGTTCATTGCCTTTAATGTCTTGTCGCATCCACTCTGTAATGATAAGTGAAAATGTGGACATATCTTTTCTAAGCCGGCAATCCTTTTTGCAAATTCTTCAGTAATTATTCTTGGTTCAAGTGAACCTAAACGTATTCTTTTAATTCCTTCAATCTCATGGATTGCCTCTATAAGTTCTATAAGGCTTATATTCTCAAGGTCTGTTCCATAAGATGATATATGTATTCCTGTAAGAACAACCTCCTTAACTCCAGTAGCTGCCAGCGTCTTAACCTCATTTACTATATCTTCAGGCTTACGGCTTCTTACCCTGCCTCTTACGTATGGTATTATGCAGTAAGAACAGAACTGGTTGCATCCGTCCTGAATCTTGATATACGCTCTTGTGTGTTCCCCTGTCTGGTTAATCTTAAGCAATTCATACTCCTGATACTTGTCATTAATATCAACAAGATAGCTTGTTTTATCCGAACCGCCAAAATAATCATTTAATGCTTCAACAATACTTATCTTCATATTATTGCCAAGAACGATATCAACACATTCATCCTTTTTAACTCCGTCAGGGTCTGCCTGCACATAACAGCCAGCAGCGACAACAACTGCCTCCGGATTCATCTTCTTTGCCTTATGCAGCATCTGTCTTGATTTTCTGTCAGCTATATTAGTTACTGAACATGTATTAATTATATATATATCAGCCTGAACATCTTCACTGAAAGGCACTATCTCATACCCCTCATCCCTAAGCATTATCTCCATTGATTCTGCCTCATAGGAATTAACCTTACAACCCAGACTGTGTATAGCAACTTTTTTCAATTTAATCCTCATTTCCTGTTAATTTTTGTTACATTTCTTTATTGACATAGGTTTAACAAATAGATATTATAGTTTATAGAAAAACATTTAAGGAGGTATTCTAATGAAAACTGTAAAGATTTCATTAAATTCAATCGACAAAGTAAAATCTTTTGTCAACGATATCACTAAATTCGATGTTGACTTTGATCTTGTTTCTGGCAGATATGTAATTGATGCCAAGTCCATAATGGGTATATTCAGTCTTGATCTTTCTAAGCCAATTGACCTGAACATTCATGCAGACAATGATATTGATACAATCCTTGCCGTATTAAAGCCATACATCGTTGAGTAATGATGTGTAAGCACATATAAACCGCTTTATCTGTAACAGATAAAGCGGTTTTATTTTATTCAATTACGATTTTTTCTGTTGTCTCAATTGCTGTCTTGTAAAGCTCCTCAATAACTCCGTCAAGGTTAGTCTCATGCTGCTTGATAACATTAAGATTAGGCTTGGTTACAGGGTGCTTTGCAACGAATATTGTACAGCAGTCCTCAAATGGCTGTATTGATGTCTCATATGAGCCAATCTTTTCTGATATATCAATAATCTCCTGCTTATCAAAGCCGATAACCGGTCTGAATACAGGCATTGTACACACTTCGTTAGTACAGTAAAGACTTGCCATTGTCTGGCTTGCAACCTGTCCGATACTCTCTCCTGTAACAAGTCCCTGACATCCGCTTGATTTTCCTAAATCTTCAGCAATCTTCATCATATATCTTCTCATAATGATTGTAAGCTCATCATGTGGACATTTCTCATATATAGCCATCTGGATATCTGTGAAATTAACAACATTAAGTGTAATAGGGCCTGAATACTTAGATACAATCTTTGCAAGGTCAATTACCTTCTGCTTTGCTCTTTCACTTGTATATGGAGGAGCATGGAAGTATGTTGCTTCAATCTGTACACCTCTTTTGGCAACCATATATCCTGCAACAGGGCTGTCAATACCGCCTGATAATAAAAGCATAGCCTTTCCTGCTGTTCCGATTGGCATTCCGCCAGGACCCGGAACCTCAATAGAGTAAATATTGATTACATCTCCTCTGATTTCTACCTGTAAAAGAACCTCTGGCTTATGCACGTCAACCTTCATCTCTGGGAATGCATCAAGAATTCTTCCACCAAGCTCCATATTAATCTCCATTGAGTTCATTGGATAATTCTTTCTTGTTCTTCTTGCATTAACCTTGAATGTAAGATTCTTATTCTTATATGCCTTATCAAGATAATTGATAACCTGATTAGCAAGGTCATCAAAACCGTTATCTTCAATCTGAACTACAGGACAGATTCCAACTATACCAAATACTCTTGTAAGGCTCTCAATTACCTCATCATAATCATAGTCCGAAAGTGCATTAACATAGATTCTTCCATCTGCTCTTCTTACATCAAATTCTCCCTCAACATCTTTAAGTGAAAACTTAATCTGTCTTACAAGGGCATCCTCAAAGATGAATCTGTTCTTTCCTTTAACGCCTATTTCTCCATACTTTATCAAAAATGCTTTATACATCGTTTTCCGCCTTTCCTTTGCATATCAAGATTTGTGCAAAGCACAAATCTTGTGTGTGAAAATATATTTTCACACAATTATCGTCTTGTGTACTTCCTAAGCATTGGAAGCAGCTGTTTAAGTGTTTCTATTGTGTATTCAAGTTCTTCCTTTGTTGTCTCATAGCAGAAGCTGAACCGAAGTGTTGAATCAAGCAGATCCTTATCAAGTCCGATTGCAACAAGTGTGTTGCTAAGTCCCGGCTTGTTAGATGAACATGCTGAACCAGATGATACATATATTTCTTTATCTTCAAGTGAATGAAGAAGCACTTCTGCCCTTACTCCCTTAAAGCTTGCACTTACAATCTGTGGTGCTGAATCTGTACCCTTCTTGCTGTTTACCTGCACATCAGGAAGCTTTTTAAGCTCATCTATGAAGTAATCCTTTAACTCATACAAATGTGCTATCTTGCTTTCAAAGTCATTATTATATATAAGCTTTACGGCAGTTGCAAGTCCTGCTATAGCAGGAACATTTTCAGTTCCTGAACGCATGCCCTTCTGCTGTCCGCCGCCGTATATAATAGGCTTGATTCTTGTCTTATCATTAATGAATAAGAATCCGCTTCCCTTAGGTCCGTGAATCTTATGCCCACTGACTGATAACAAATCAATTCCAAGCTTCTTAGGATATATCTTATATTTGCCATAAGCCTGTATCGCATCAACATGATATACAATATCAGGATTATAATCTTTAATTATATGTCCGATTTCTTCAATCGGTTCAACTGCACCAATTTCATTATTAACATACATTACCGAAACAAGTATTGTCTCATCATCAAGTGCATTCTTTAGAGCCTCTATATCAACTATTCCGTCTTTATCAACTGGAAGATATGTTATTCTGAAGCCTTCTTTTTCAAGGAAATTGAACGGCTCTTTAACTGATGAATGTTCTACAGATGATACTATGCAGTGCATTCCTTTTCTTTTATTAGCCATTGCTGTTCCGATTATTGCCATGTTATTAGATTCTGTTCCACCAGAAGTAAAGAGTATCTCCTTATCCTGACACTTAAGAGTCTTTGCTATTACCTCTTTAGCTTCACGGATATATTTCTCTGCATCAACGCCCTTCATATGCTTTGATGATGGATTACCATAATCTTCTGACATAACCTTTACTGCTGTTTCTACTACCTCTGCTGCACATTTCGTTGTAGCAGAATTATCAAGATATGCTTCCATATTGCCTCTTTTCCGCTTATTCTTCCATATTATACATAAGCACTGACAACAGCATCATTCCCGCTGTCTCAGTTCTTAATATTCTCTTACCTAGTGTGATTATCTCACAGCCTGCATTTACAGCTTCATCAAGCTCTGACCTGTCGAATCCGCCCTCAGGACCTATGAATATGCCAACAGATTCTCCATGTCCGATTTCTTCAATCACTTTTCTGGTCTTTTCCATGCCTTCTGCGCACTCGTAAGGCAGTAAAAGCTTATCTAACTTTCCTGCATACTCAAGTGCCTGCTTAAATGTCATAACCTCTGTCACCTCAGGCTGGATACTTCTCTTGCTTTGCTTGGCTGCACTTAATGCAATGCCATTCCAGCGTTCGACCTTAGCTTTAGCTTTCTTCGCATCTAGTTTTACAACGCTTCTTTTCATTGCTACAGGAACAACACTATATGCTCCGAGTTCTACAGCCTTCTGTATTATAAGCTCCATTTTGTCAGCCTTAGGCAGTCCCTGAAACAGGATTATTCTCGAAGGCAGTTCTTTTCCCTGCTCGTCCTTGCTTAGTATATCTGCCCTTATATATTCATCCGACATAGAAGCAATGCTGCATTCATAATCAACATTATCTCCGCTGCTTATAAGAAGCTTGTCGCCTTCTTTGAATCTTAATACATTCTTAATATGATTAACATCACTTCCAACTATATCTATATATGAATCATGGATATTCTCATGCTCTGCAAAAAAATGATACATACACTACTTCCTTCTTGCTGTGATATTAACCCACTCACCATCGTGGTTAATCTCAACTATCTCTAACTCAGGATTCTTTCTAAATGCCTCTGCCACTTCATTTTCCTTAGTATCTATAATACCGGAGGTAATAAAGTAAGCGCCGTGCTTCATATGCTCATGTATGCATGTTGAAAGCGGCTCTAATACGTCTGCAAGAATATTGGCACACACAATGTCGTAGCACTCATAGCCACAGGCATCTTTAACAGCCTTGTCATCAATGATATTACCCTCAATAACCTCAAGCTGCTTCTTATCTATATTGTTCTGCTCTGCATTTTCCTCTGACGCAATAATTGCATTAGGGTCAAGGTCTGTACCAAATGCATGCTTTGCACCATATTTTAATGCAACTACTGAAAGTATACCGCTTCCACAGCCGACATCTAACACCTCATCACCATCTTTAACATACTTCTGAAGCTGCTTTATAACCATTCTTGTAGTCTCATGTGAGCCTGTTCCGAAAGCTGTTCCCGGGTCAATGCTAAGTACAGCATGTCCCTTCATCTCCTCTGTCTCCGGCTCCCATGTAGGCTTAATGAATAAGTCTCCTATTGTAAATGTATGCCAGTACTGCTTCCAGTTATTAATCCAGTCCTTATCCTCTGTCTCTGATTCTGTGATTGTACCCTCACCAATATCAATAAACATTCTTAAATCTTCAAGTTCTGCCTTAACCTTTTCAAGCATTGAGCCATCATCTTCTTCACTGTCAATGTAGAAATTAACCTTAGCTCTGCCATCATCAGGCGGAAGGTCAGGAATGAAATCTACAAACATTGACTTAGCCTCTTCCTTAGTAAGCTGTACATTATCCTCGATTTCGATACCTTCAATTCCTATATCATTAAGCGAGCTGCTTATCATATCAACTGCATCTGTAGTTGTCTGGATTGAATATTTATTCCACTTCATATTATTGTCCTTTCGTTAACACAAACATTTTACATCTGTAAAAATGCTTCATATCCCTTTAATGTCTCATATAGGTCAGCCTTGCTTATTACCTCGTATGGTGCATGCATATTCTGTACGGCAATTCCACTGTCGATTACATTCATATCAAGATTAGCTAAGATATATGCAATTGTTCCGCCACCGCCTGCATCTACCTTTCCAAGCTCTGCCATCTGGAAGTACACATCTGCATCATCCATAACTTTTCTTAACTTTCCAATGAATTCAGCCGAAGCATCATTAGAACCACTCTTTCCTCTTGAACCTGTGTACTTGTTAAATACCATTCCCTTTCCGAAGAAAGCTGCATTTTTCTTTTCAAATACTGATGCATAGTTAGGATCATATGCTGCACTTACATCTGATGATAACATGTAAGAATTAGCAAGTGCTCTTCTTAACTTAAGTTCTGAATAGTCACCACATCTGTCCATAACCTCTGCAACCATATTTTCAAAGAATCTTGAATGCATGCCTGTTGCACCGACACTTCCTATCTCTTCTTTATCTACAAGGATGCACACGCCTGTTCTTGTAACCTGTGGTGTGTTAAGAAGTGCCACAAGTGAAGGATAAGCACACACTCTGTCATCATGGCCATATCCCATAATCATGCTTCTGTCTAAGCCGTAATCTCTTGCATGTCCTGCCGGAACTGCTTCAAGCTCTGCTGATAAGAAATCTTCCTCCTCAATTCCATATTTTTCTTTAAGAATTGCAAGAATATTCTTCTTAACGGCTTCCTTTTCTTCCTTTTCACCATCTTTATCATCACTGTCTGATACTGCCGGCATGCTTCCTATAAGAATATCAAGGTCTTCACCTTCAACTACCGTACTTCCCTTCTTCTCCATCTGCTTAGCGGCAAGATGTATAAGGAGGTCTGATACTCCGACAACTGCATCATCAGCATCTTCTCCTATTACTACTTCAACACATTCACCGTTCTTTAATGCAACAACTCCGTGAAGTGCAAGAGGAATTGCTACCCACTGGTATTTCTTGATCCCACCATAATAATGTGTATCAAGAAGTACAAGGTCAGAATCTTCATACATAGGATTCTGCTTGATATCAAGTCTTGGCGAATCTATATGTGCACCAAGTATATTCATTCCGGCACTTAATGGCTCACTTCCGATATTAAAAAGCACGATTGCCTTCTTCATATTTACAGCATATACCTTATCACCAGCCTTAAGTGTCTCATTGGCTGCAATAACATCCTGTAAGTTTCTGTATCCAGCTTTTTCTGCCAGTGCTACAGCCTTCTTTACACATTCTCTTTCTGTCTTGCATTCAGATATAAAAGTCCTGTATTCTTCTGCAAATGTGAATACATTTTTCTTATCTTCATCTGAATATTTCTTCCATGCATTCTTTCTTTCCATAATGTCAACTTCCTTTCTATATTCCTAATGTTATCTGTCCATCAGAATCTTCTGAATTATCTGCATCAAAGCTTTCGCTTGCAAGCTCTAACTCTGCCTCTTCCTTATACTGTTCAACCATGTCTTCACTGATTGTTGGAAGCTCGTCTATCGACTGTACTCCGAATGACCTTAAGAAATCCTCTGTTGTTCCGAAAAGCATTGGTCTTCCCGGTGCATCAAGTCTTCCAACTTCTTTTACAAGACCAAGTTCAACAAGCTTGCTCACTGCCCTGTCTGAATTAACACCTCTGATATTCTCTATTTCAATCTTAGTTACAGGCTGCTTATATGCTATTATTGACAATGTTTCAAGTGCCGCCTCTGTAAGTGTATATCTTCTAGGCTGGCTGCACACTCTTATAAGTGCATCGTAATATTCCTGCTTGGTACACAACTGGAAGCTGTTCTCAAGCTCAATAATCCTTATTCCCCTGTCCTCTGATTCATATTTATCCATAAGATTGTGTACTATCTTAGTAGTTGTATCCACATCCTGTTCAATGGCATCTGCAAGCTTGCTCACTTCCACAGAATCACCCATAGTAAAAAGCACCGCTTCAATTATGCCTTCCATCTGTTCTAAACTCATTTTCCTACTCCTCTGTTATATCTTCAATAAGCTCAGGATCTCTTACCACCCTTATGAATATATCATCCTCCGGGCTTTCCTGCTTAACCTCAACAAATCCTGTCTTAATAAGCTCTAACACAACTAAAAATGTTACTATAACAGCAACCTTTGACGGATTATTCCATAAAAGTTCCCTGAAACTGAAACTCTCATGCTCCATCATAAATGCTTTAATATCCACAAGCTTCTCGCTCATGGTAACTTCTTCCTTCTCAATCTTTCCGAACTTACTTCGTACCGGATCAATCTTGTCTTCCTTACGCTTTATTACATCAGCAAATATTCTGTTAAGGCGTGTAAGGGTTGTATCGCCTATAACCTCTGCTAAATCAACAGGTGGTGTATATGCTGCAACCTCCTCAGGAATATCCTGCTTCTTATAATAAGTTCTCTCAGCGTCCGTTTGCTTGTCCTTTAATTCCTGTGCCATAGCTTTGTACAGCTTGTACTCTAACAGCTTTTCAACAAGTTCTGCTCTTGGATCTTCCTCGTTGCCCTCTTCATCCACTTCCTTAGGAAGTAACATTCTTGACTTAATATCAAGAAGAGTCGCTGCCATTACAAGGAATTCACTTACCACATTGAGGTCTTCCTTCTTTAACTGCTCAACATATTCCATATACTGCTCTGTAATCATTGCAATCGGAATATCATATATATTAACTTTATTCTTATCTATCAAATGTAAAAGAAGATCTAAAGGGCCTTCAAACACCTGAAGCTTAACACTAATTCCCATATCTGCCTCACTATATTTACTGTGCATAATTACACGAATCACATTTTACATAAAATATCAGATGTTTGCAAGTAATTGCTAAATTCTCTAAAATAACATATAATATCTTGAAAACATTCAATTAAGGATTATAGGAATAAGAATGCTGAATTTAATATTATTAATTAAAAGAATTGCCACTAAAATAACTGAAGACCGCATTGGCGACTACGCTTCCTCAGCATGTTACTATCTCATGCTGAGTTTTTTCCCGTTCTTTATCGGTCTTTTGAGCCTTATTAAGTTTCTGCCAGTTTCCAAAGCAGACCTTTTAAAGGTTATTTATGGCGTTCTTCCAACACAGCTGCAGCCTATCGTACAGGGTATGCTTACTGATATATATGACAATTCAACCACTGCCTTAACCCTCATTACCGCAATAGGTATTATATGGGCTGCCGGCAAGGGCTTCATGGCGATAGTCCGTGGATTAAAGCAGATATACAGAAAAGGTATCCAGAAGAACTGGCTTTTCCAGAGAATAAGAGCAAGCATATACGCACTTATATTCATGGTACTTATTATTGCAAGTCTTATACTTATGGTATTCGGTAACAATATTATGAACTTCACCATGAAATATATTCCACAGCTTACTAATGTAGTAATTGTATTCAGGGGAATATTTAACAGTAAACATTTTCTGTTTCCAAGTGTATTTACACTCTTCTTTACTATAGCTTTCTCGCTTGTATCAAGAAGAGGCAAAAAATTCTATAAAGAGATTCCCGGAGCTTTCTTCTCTGCTTTGGGCTGGTATCTATTCACAGCTCTGTATTCTCTTTATGTTGACCATTCACCGAATTTTTCATACATGTATGGAAGCCTTGCAACTATTATTATAGCACTCATCTGGATGTATGCTTGCATGATTATCATTTTCATTGGTGCTGAAATCAATTACTTTATCAATGATGAGAAAATATTTAAACATTATCTTGGGAAGAAATCAGAGTAAGCGTAGTACCTCTGTAGAAGAATTCCAGAATCTGCGCGTAAGTCATGGATTCTGCCATTTTATTGGCAGCATTCTGACTCATGCCGATTCCATGTCCGTAACCGCCTCCGGTTATCCTGAATCCCGTCAGTTTCTTACCCTCCATCACTTTTTCAAACACACAGAATGTGCTGGGAAGATTCGCATATCTTGTTGTTCCTGACTTCGTATTCATATCCACATTTGCATTGCCAAATGCTGCTCTTATCGCAGATTCACTGTCTATAACCGTTTCGTCTTTATCACCTGTCACCTTGACTTTGACTGCTGCACCGCCATTAACACGTTCAAGCACTTCTATATCTGTTATATTGCCTACATTTTTGCCTGTAGAACGTGCAAAGCCTTCACTTATCTCTTTAACTGATTCCTCCATGCTCCATCTGTACAAGGTACAGTCGTAATCGTAATCAGCTTCATTTTCTCCTTTTATAAATGTATTAAACTCCGATTCTACTGTCAGTGTAAGCCCTCTGTCCACTCCACCAACACACTCTGCAACAAAATACGGATAGTTTTCTGTTGTATTGCCCCAGAGTGTAACGTCTGTTGTGCTTCCACATGAGGTTGAATAGTAATATGTCTTAACAACTTCTCCGTTATATGATAGCACCTGTCCCGCTGTCTCATCTACTGCAGTATCTGTTGATTCTGCCCGCGGTGAGTTATTATATACCTGAAACTGTATTGAGTCATCAATATGTGCTCCATAAGCACTATAATAGTTATTAGAAAGTTCCGTATAAGCATAGCTTCTTGCACATACAGCCTGACATTTCAGTGCTTCAAGATTAAACCCTGACGGCATCTCGCTAGGGACAACTTTTTTAAGATAATCTTCTATTCCCACTTCATTTACGACAACTATTCCCTCATCATACAGTGAAACTTCAATAGTTCCGCCATATGAAGGTGTTCCTACGCCTCTGTTTACTGACTGGAACTGTATCTCACCTGATTTAGGAATTAGTTTTATTCTGCCCTCATTAAAGTCTTCTGTATCCGGATTAAACACAACCGGCTCCCCAGGTGCTGTCTCATAAGATTCTTCCCCAGTCTCAACTATCATTCCTGAATCAGCACAAAAAACTGCTTCATTAAAAAATATATCTCTGAATCCGCTTGTCTTGATAATTACTCTTATATTGTCAGCCTGCAAAGGTTTATTCTTAATAGCACCACAGACTTCTCCATCCGCCACAATAAAATCCTGTAATGCATAACCGACAATTATACTGCTGTAATTACTTATCAGTGAGTTTTCTTTTTCATACATAATAAAATCCTCATCCAGCTTAACAGAGCCATAGCCTTCAATTTCAACGCTGTCTTGTGAAACTGACAGCACCTTTCCACTTACAACATCCGTCTTGGTATTAACTCCAACAATCTTTCCATCCTCAACTGTAATATCGCATAAACACCCGGTTACATCTTCTGCTATCTTTCCACTATTGAATTTCTTTATATTCCCATACATATTGGCAGTTATCGTGTTGTCTTCTATATTAGTTACATATACATTTTTATAAATATTGATTTCTGACGATGTGTCCTGATATCTTGATTTAATCATATGTGACATATATATACATGCTGATGACATAAAAATCACCAGTGCAGAATAGGCTAAGAATATTATTTTTGTTCTCTGTTTCATATACTATTCTCCCTAAATTAAGTGTCCTTGTTCAGACAAGCTCTTGATAGTATATGCAGAAATTGTGTGTTTTAGAACTGAAGTGTATTGCGCTGAAAGCAAACAGGCTGCCACATATGTGACAGCCTGTTAATAATATCCCAAAACGCCGCTCCCCACGCTTTCGACTCCTAGCGAAGCTAGGTGGGCAACCGCATCCAGACCGCTGCCTTCCACTGACTAAGGAGGCTTGACATTGGAATGGAGATATAGGAATCCCGTCGATGAAATGTAGGATCAAAATAATGTGGTTTTGCGAACGTCCCAGGAAATATTCAATTGATACGTAATCTGTACCGATGTATTGATTATACATCTTCTTTACTGATTACACAATATTATATGTCAAAAAAATTCAAATATACCTGCGAATGAATTCAATTCAGACGCAGGTATATAATCATAATTCAAACTCTGTAATGATTGAAAATTAAAGCTGTGGACCAGCAGCAACTAAAGCCTTACCAGCTTCGTTACCTGTGTACTTAACAAAGTTCTTATTGAATCTTGCAGCAAGATCCTTAGCCTTAGTCTCCCACTCAGAAGCATCAGCATATGTATCTCTTGGATCAAGGATTGCTGGATCTACTCCTGGAAGCTCTGTAGGAACTTCAAAGTTGAACATAGGAATCTTCTTTGTTGGAGCTGTATTAATAGCACCTGAAAGGATAGCATCAATGATACCACGAGTATCCTTAATAGAGATTCTCTTACCTGTTCCATTCCATCCTGTGTTAACTAAGTAAGCCTTAGCTCCACTCTTTTCCATCTTCTTAACAAGCTCTGCTGCATACTTTGTAGGATGAAGCTCAAGGAATGCCTGTCCAAAGCAAGCTGAGAATGTAGGTGTAGGCTCTGTGATTCCTCTCTCTGTACCAGCAAGCTTAGCAGTAAATCCTGAAAGGAAGTAGTACTGTGTCTGCTCTGGTGTAAGAATAGATACTGGAGGAAGTACTCCGAAAGCATCTGCTGAAAGGAAGATTACATTCTTAGCTGCTGGAGCTGAAGAAATTGGTCTTACTATATTCTCAATATGATTGATTGGGTAAGATACACGAGTATTCTCTGTTACGCTCTTATCTGCGAAATCAATCTTTCCATTCTCATCAAGTGTAACGTTCTCAAGAAGAGCGTTTCTCTTAATTGCATTGTAGATATCTGGCTCTGAGTCCTTATCAAGGTTGATAACCTTAGCGTAGCATCCACCTTCGAAGTTGAATACGCCATTGTCATCCCAACCATGCTCATCATCACCGATAAGGAGTCTCTTAGGATCTGTTGAAAGTGTTGTCTTACCTGTTCCTGAAAGACCAAAGAAGATTGCTGTATTCTCTCCGTTCTTATCTGTGTTAGCTGAGCAGTGCATTGAAGCAATACCCTTTAATGGAAGGTAGTAGTTCATCATAGAGAACATACCCTTCTTCATCTCTCCACCATACCATGTATTAATGATTACCTGCTCATGGCTTGTAATGTTGAATGCAACACATGTTTCTGAGTTAAGGCCTAATTCAGCATAGTTCTCAACCTTAGCCTTAGAAGCATTATATACAACGAAATCTGGCTCGAAGTTCTCAAGTTCTTCTGCTGTTGGCTTAATGAACATATTAGTTACAAAATGTGCCTGCCAAGCAACTTCAACGATGAAACGAACTGCCATTCTTGTGTCCTTGTTAGCTCCACAAAATGCATCAACTACGAAAAGTTTCTTATTAGAAAGCTCTGCCTTAGCGATGTCCTTAACCTTAGCCCATACATCTTCTGACATTGGGTGGTTATCGTTCTTATACTCATCTGATGTCCACCATACAGTGTCCTTAGAGTTCTCATCAACAACAATGTACTTGTCTTTAGGAGAACGACCTGTATAGATACCTGTCATAACATCAACAGCTCCAAGTTCGCTTTCCTTACCAACTTCATAACCTTCGTTAGTAGACTTAGTCTCTTCCTCGAATAATAATTCATAAGAAGGATTGTAGACGATCTCTGTAGCACCTGTGATGCCATACTTGCTTAAATCGATTTTTGCCATCTTACATAAACCTCTTTTCTTATAATTTCTTGTAAATTATTACAAAATTCTTTTTAATTCTATACCATGCCCTAATTAAAATCAATAAAAAATTGTTAAATTTTTCTCGAAATCGTGTATATATTAATTTTATTAATCAGTTATTCTTTAGGAACCGTCTTTTCGTACTTGATATCTTCAATTGTTTCACTTGAAAGCCTGATAGCCTCAAGTACCACATTTTCTGCAACTCCCATGTTCTTGGCTACTTCTTCCACCGTAGGTTTTCTTCCTAATTCTTCTTTAAGTCTTGTTCCCCAGTCATTTACAAGATTGACTTTATTGAGAATTTTTCCCGAAACCATATTAACATCCGTCTGTTCATCTATAAGCATATTAAGACTGCCTTCAATAAGCTCCTTAACTGCTTCGTCAATTCCTTTAAGCACATTAAGAAGGTCTTCCTGTCCACCTTCTTTAATCTTATCCTTCCACTCATAATTATTAAGCCATTCCTGCTGTCCTATATATGCCGTCATAGCCAGATTGGCCTCCTGTACAAGGTCACATGCAAGAACTCCCTTTCCTCTGAATGGTTCTATCCATGACGCAATCTTTTCAAGATAACTTTCTGTAAGCAGTTTTAGTGATTCTTTATCATTATCCTCAACTATGTTCATAAGAAGATATGATCTTGTAACATCTGTCATAGGCTGTATTCCTGATATATCCTGAAGATATATTTTCAGATACTTCTCATCCTCTTCATAATCAAGATGACTTACAATATCATCCGCAACCTTCTTATCTTCCTGTTCTTCCTTAGAAATATGTTGTCCTGACTCATCAATATTATCATCTGAGGCACTTTCCATCAGCTTTAGGAATTCATTATCTACGCTGTCTTCACCCTGTATCTTAATTCCATTAGCCATCAGATATCCTGAAATCATCTGGAATTTGGCATCATCCAATGCCATATCTTTAAAAAAGCTGTGTACATCATCTCTTGTAACAATATTGCCATTAACCTTGGCGTATTCTTTAATGCTTCCAACAGCCTCCATAAATGCTGCCTGGGAATCTTTATTTTCAGCCATATTATCTAACCTCTTTCAACTTAATTCGTTCTGTATAATATAACACATAAGTACGCATTTGGTAAATGTATTATTTCAGTATACACATTTGACAAAAGCAGACCCACAGCTTATAGTTTATATAGAATATAAGAAAAGAGGAGATTTCATAATGAGAATCGCATTAATTAATGAAAACAGCCAGGCTGCAAAGAACGAGATGATTTATGCATCACTTAAGAAGGTTGCAGAAAGCAAGGGACATACAGTTGATAATTATGGTATGTACTCAGCTGATGATAAAGCACAGCTTACATACGTACAGAACGGTATCCTTGCTGCTATTCTTTTAAACAGCGGTGCTGCTGACTTTGTAGTAACAGGCTGCGGTACTGGTGAAGGTGCTATGTTAGCACTTAACTCTTTCCCTGGAGTTCTCTGTGGACATGTTGTTGATCCTTCAGACGCTTATATGTTCATGCAGATTAACGATGGTAACGCTATCGCTCTTCCATTTGCAAAGGGCTTCGGATGGGGTGCAGAACTTAACCTCACATACATCTTTGAAAAGCTTTTCGAGGGTGAACCAGGTGGCGGATATCCTAAGGAAAGAGTTGTTCCAGAACAGAGAAACAAGAAGATTCTTGACGGCGTAAGAGCTATTACTCTTAAGCAGGATCTCGTAGAAGTTCTTAAGGAGCTTGATCAGGATCTCGTTAAGGGTGCTGTTGCAGGCGAGAAGTTCGAGGAACTTTTCTTTGCTAACTGCAAGGATGAGAAGATTGCTGAGTATGTTAAGACTCTCAGATAATTATTCTGCAATGTACTTAAAAAGGTGCCTCCGTTAATCCGGAGACACCTTTTTCTTTTACTTATTATGCTGCTTTCTGTATAAGACCAGCTTTGGTTATTGCATATCTTACTGTCTTTCCAAGAAGTGTTGCAATAACTATCTTAACAATATCAAATCCGATAAATGGATATACACATACTGTAAGTGCATATGTGACTGAACATTTCATAAGGTATACAAACCATACCGTACCAAATGCATATGCAACAGCAGTTCCAACTACCCAGCCAAGCATTGTAAGAAAAATATTTCTGTGTGAAAGCTCAATCACAGCTCCTCCAATAAGTGCCATGAATATGAAACCTATAAGATATCCTCCTGTTGGTCCAAGAAGCTTTCCTAATCCACCAGCAAATCCTGAAAATACAGGAAGTCCTACAGCACCAAGCAGCAGATATATTCCATAGCTTCCTGTTCCTGCCCATATACCCAGAACAAATACTGTGAAGTAAATCACAAGATTAGTAAGGGATATTGGAATCTCTCCAATTGGAACTGAAAGTGGTCCAAGAATGCATGTAACTGCTGCCATCATAGCCATGAATGTCAGCTGATAAATAGTAACCTTTTTGCTTTTCATAATTAAAGTCCTCTTTTCAAATGTAGTAATACAACATTTGTTATTGTACACACTCAAAAAGCTATTGTCAACCTATTATTAATTTAAGTTGACATTTGGTTAACATTACATTTTACAATGCTATTGTAATATATACTGTATCATTCCCGGTCCCAGTTCTGGTGTCGGTCTTGCGATAAATCCATGCTTTTCATAGAATATCTCTCTGCCCTTGGCACACATCAGGCACAGCATCATTCTTGTGCCATCCTGAGTAATTTCTTTGACATAATCTATTATATGTTCTATAAGCATGCTTCCTATGTGCTTACTCTGATATTCCGGTATTATTATTAAATCCTGGATATAGCTTATTACAGCCATATCTCCAACCACTCTGCCCATTCCTATAGGCTTATCATCATCATATACTGTGAATACTTTCACGCTGTTATCCAATGCTCTCTGAGCCTGATTTTCATCTAACTTAATCCAGCCAACCTGTTTTCTTAACGAAAGATATATATTAACATCTCTCATATCTTCTACTATTCTTATCATAATATCTATTTCCTACAATTTTTTTAACGAATGGAATTATACTCGCTTTATTTATTAATGTCCAGTGTGCTATAATAGCAAAAAAATATCGGAGGTACTCACATGATTACTGTAGCTAAAGATAATTCCGGAGATTTTAATTCTATCCAGCAGGCTGTTGATTCAATTCCAGCCGGAACCCCTGAAACTATCTATATCAAAAAAGGAATATATAAAGAACGCGTTGAAGTCAGAAAGAATAATATATCATTTGTTGGTGAAAGCACTGATGATACTATAATAACAGAAAGCTATTATGCAAGAATGATTATGCCTGATGGCTCTAAACGTGGAACTTTCCGTTCTTATACATTTTTCGTCTACGCAGATAATTTTACTGCCAGCAATTTAACTTTTGAAAATGCAGCCGGCTTCGGTGATGAATTCGGCCAGGCGATTGCAGTATATGCCGAAGGTGATAACATAACTTTCAGAAACTGCAAAATTCTTGGTCATCAGGATACTCTGTTCACCGGTCCTCTCCCTATGAAAGAAAAGCAGCCCGGTGGTTTCACCGGACCTACAATCGACGGAATACGCCGTGTTGTCCACCAGTTATATGAAGACTGCTACATTGCAGGAGAAATTGATTTTATATTTGGAAGTGCTACTGCTTACTTTAAAAACTGCACCCTTTTTGCACTCAACAGAAATCAGGAAATCAATGCTTACTATACCGCACCCTCTACCTATGAAGGACAGGCTTTTGGTTATGTATTTGAGAGCTGCACATTTACAGGTAACTGTCCTCCAAAAAGTGTCGCATTAAGCAGACCATGGAGAATACATGCCAAAACAGTTCTTCTTAACTGCAATTATTCTGACCAGATTATTGATGAAGGTTTTACTGACTGGAACAAGCCCGAATCGCATGAAACTGTATATTATGCAGAATACAACGGACATGGAGAAGGTTTTAAGCCTGAAAAAAGAGCAGCTTATGTTCATCAGTTAAATGAATCAGAAGCTGCCCGCTATACTCTTGAAAATGTTATGAATTCCTAATTAATTGTCAATGAACCAAGCGATGTTCCAGATGATGTTGCCGTCATAGAAGACCCGGCTACTGAACTGGCATCGCTTTCTTTTACCTGAAAAAGTACCACAACATCTTTACTTGCACCTGCTGCAAGACTTACATTCTTTAATGTTGTTATATCATTCTTCAGGATAGATGCATAATTGCTTACGACAGTTCCTCCAACTTCCAGCTTAAATGTTACATTACCTGAAGAATTGAGCGTTACTGCCTGTCCACTTGTATTAGTAAGTGTAAGTTCAACTGCAACCACCTTATATCCTTGCTGTGCAGGCACAGATATATATGCATCTGATGGATAAGAACTGCCTGTAACATAGTCTTTATATTTAACTGTAACACCACTAAGCCCCAATGCTGACGGAAGTGAGCCCATTAAATCTGTTGATGTTGTTCCTGCCGTACCAGAAGCAGAAACTGTTGCTGTTGACGCTGCAGAAGATGACGAAGCTGTTGGCTTCTGTGAATTGCCAGCCTGACTCTGTGAAGGTGTCTGTGTACTGCTGTTAGTACCTGCAGTTGTTGTTACACCTGTCTTCTGTGCAGTATTAAGCTTCTGGTACTTCCATTCATTATCATATGAATACTTAAGAAGGGTTCCTGCTATATATTCTGCTACAAGGTCATTCTCTTCATTAGTCAGTGATATATCATTCTTACCACAGCCTGTAAGTGCTGCCATACACAATAGTACAAGCAGACCTGTTATAACTTTTTTCATATATTGTTCCTCAAATCCCTTTTAAAATCATTATTGCCGTCCATAAAGAATAATCATATTATTCCAAAACGCTTATAATAATTATATCATATTATGATTTACAATCAAGATTAAACCAAAATTCTACACCATCAGATACATTTCTGACACCATATTCCTGCCCCATTGAATCCATAATAGCCTTTACAATAGACAATCCTATTCCATTACCTCCGTATTCTCTTGTTCTCGCCTTATCAGTCTTGTAGAACTTCTCCCATATTCTTTCAAGATCTTCATCAGCAATATTCTTTCCACTGTTATATACAGTAACGGTAATAGTTCCTCCATCCTCTGATTTTTCAGTCCTTACCTCAATTGCACGCTTTCCATCACAATGATTGAGTGCATTAGATATATAGTTAGTAAGTACTTCTTCTGTCTTATATTCATCAGCCCATACAAAATTCTGTTCATTGCGGTTATCAAATACTATACTCATATTCTTCTGACCAGCCCTTATTGCGTTGGCATCAACTACAGAAGCAATCAGTTCATTAATATTAAATCTTTCCATCTCAGGCTCATCATTGCCAAATTCAATCTGGTTAAGCGTAAGAAGTCTCTTAACCATGATATTCATTTTGTTAGCCTCATCCATAATAACATCACAGTAAAATTCCATGCTTTCAGGATCATCTGTTATGCCTTCTTTAAGTCCTTCTGCATATCCCTGTATAAGTGCAATCGGAGTCTTTAACTCATGAGAAACATTTGAAAGGAAATCTGTTCTCATTATCTCAAGCTTTTCCTTCTTATCAATATCTTTCTTAAGTTCAAGGTTAGCCTTCTTAAGTTCTGCTATGTTCTGTTCCAGCTTCTCCGACATGTTGTTCATGCTCTTTCCAAGCAGACCTATCTCACCCTTATCACTGCCCTCATATCTTGCATCAAAATCCATCTCCGACATTCTCTCTGCAATATTAGAAAGCTGCTTTATCGGTCTGGTAATATATGTTGATACTACAAATGCTGCAATTATACCAACAGCAAGAATTGCTCCTCCAACATATTTTATAAGTGTTGTAGATATATTTACATTATCCTTGATTCCCTGAATAGGAGTTCTTAATATGATTGAGTATCCGTTATCAAGCGTACCCCATATCTCAAGATAATAATCTCCAAGTCTTTCATCGTACACTTTCTGTAAAGTGTAATTATCATTGGAGCTTATGATTGTCCTGTTCTCTACAAGCGATGTACCCGACATATCAATAATATCTTCCAGACGTTTCTTATGGTCTTTCTTGTCATCCTTATCTGCCGGATTATCAGAATCATCTTCCTGTTCCTTAGGTTCCGGTGCTTTATCAGGTGAACCATTATTCTTAAAAATATCTCCATTAAATATACTCATGCGAAGACGTTCCATCATTGAATCATCTCCCTGAGTACTTACATATATGGTACACCAGCTGCTGTCAACTACAAGCACAGATATTCCCTTTGCTGTAGATATGTTCTCCATATCAGCACACATAGTATCTTTATCTATCTGTGAATCAGTATATTTCTGCATGATTTCATTGACATTCTCATAAGAATTAATCATGCTCTTCTGCTTACGGTTCATATACACTTTCTCAGAAAAAATGCTGTTAAATCCAATAAGCATAGCCACAAGACATGTAACAGTAACTACCAGAAGAAGTGTAATCTTAAACTTGATTGAATGTATCTTCATCTTTAATTGCCTTCCTTATACGCAGAATCAGTCAACAATGAACTTATAGCCCATGCCCCAGATTGTCTTGATGTAATCACCCTTCGCACCCATCTTCTTTCTTAATTTCTTAACATGGGTATCTATAGTTCTTGCATCACCATAGTAATCATAATTCCATACATTGTTAAGAATCTTCTCTCTAGACAACGCAAGCCCTTTATTCTCAACAAAATAAGTAAGCAGTTCAAACTCCTTATAGCTTAACTCTATCTCTTCACCATCAATTTTAACGATATGTGCCGCTTTATCTATAGTAATTCCACCAATCTCAATTATCTCGTTGCTGTCAACACCATATGCACGTCTTATAATTGCATCAACTCTGGCTGTAAGTATCTTAGGAGAAAATGGCTTGGCAATATATTCGTCAGCTCCACATTCAAAACCTTGTAGTTCATCCATCTCCTCACCCTTGGCTGTAAGCATTATAATAGGAACTTTAGAATCCTTTCTTATCTGTCTGCACACTTCCCAGCCATCCATTCTTGGCATCATAACATCAAGAATTATAAGTGCAATATCTTTATTCTCCATAAATGTATCTACAGCTTCTACACCATCAGCCGCTTCAATAACAGCATATCCTTTTCTTGTCAGGAAATCACTCACAAGCTTTCTCATTCTGCTTTCATCATCTACTACTAAAATCTTCATCTTATCCATATGTAATCCTCACTTTCACGGTGAATTAATTATCTATATACTATCTGATAAATATGTTTAAAATGTGTACTCTGTTCATATATTTATATTATGACTACTTTGTTGACTGCTGTGATGATGATTTTAAAGACTGCTTTGATTCAAGCTCCGCTTCCCTTGAATTAAGTTCTTTCTCTTTTTCCTTTAACTTGGCTTCCTTAGATTCAAGCTCTGTCTGCCAAGAAGAATACTTATTCTGTATATTCACTTCATAGTTAATGACATTAGAATTAGAGCCTGTCTTAAGAATAAAAAACATTGCAATTAACGCAATAACAAGAAACACATTCACAATCATGATTCTCATAAAATTGTTCTTGTACTTTGCCACCTGAATTGAGAGCGTATGCAGCTCGCTTCTATGCTCATTTCTTTCACGTCTTCTGTCAATCGCAGCCTGTGTCTCACTCTTTACCGGAATCGGCTTAATCTTATCATCTGGAATATCTGGTGAATTATACAGAAACTGCTGTAAATTCTTGAGATAATTAAGCCCAATGGATGTATAAAACAGCTGTCTGTCAATTATCTTATTATACAACACATACACCTGTTTCGGATCTTTACCGTCCGTCTTTCCAGACAGATACTTAATAGCATTCATCTCATCTTTTGCTTCCTGCGCTTCCTGCTTCGTCTTAAAAGTATACCCGCCGACAACAAAGCCTTTTTCCTTATTATTAACATTTTTATTATCGCTCATAAACTCCACTTCCCACGCACATTTTTGTTAATTGTAACATTAAATCTCATTATCTACAAACCAAACATCTCCTGGCATATCTTTTTGCCGCTTTCCGTCTTAAAAATGTTATTATATGCTTTCAATGCTGCATCCTTTGTAAGATTATCATCACATATGTTAACCAAGAAATCTGCCTCAACAAGTATCTGGTAGTCAATGCCGTCAATATTGTTGTATGTATGATGATGTCCTATCAGATACTGCACTCTTTCTGATACTTCTCTGTCAAAGCCAAGCCTTTCAAGAAGTTCAGCAGCAATAGCCGGGCCTTCTTTCTCCTGCAGTTTTCCTCCGCAATCACCATATTTTTCTTCACATGTATGAATCCCGATATCATGTGTAAGTGCCGCTGTTTCAATTATAAAAAGACATTTATCATCAACATTTTCCATCTGTGCAATCAGCTTTGCATAGCTGTGAACCTTGCAAAAATGCTGTATTCTCTTAGCGTCTCCTTTATATAATTCAATCATTGCCATATGAAGTCTGTTAATCATAGTTTCTCCTTTTAATAGCCAAGTGTGTCATTTACAAGTATTACATGTATTCTTCCGACATGGCGTGAATATCTTGTAATCAGGAACTGACAGCATAATGTGTCTGGTGATTTACAGTCAAAGCATTTTCCGGTTGTTTTACATGGTGTCTTGACATCGAAATTCTGTGCATTGGTTGGTGCTGCTATATTTCTCGCACGCTTCATTGCCGAATCGAGGTCTGAACAGACTTTATTCATTCCAACTATGAAGATTACCTTCTTTGGTCCCTGTGCTATGCATGAAACACGGTTAGAATTGCCATCAATATTTACAAGTATTCCATCACTTGTCATTGCATTTGCACTTGATAAGAACACATCAGCGTCATATGAAGCCAAAAGTCCCTCTCTTGGAGTCATCTTTGAACGGTCTATATAATTGTAATTGCCCTCTTTCAAAACCTCTACAAGTCCAATCTCCTGTGTGCTGTGGCAGCCGCCCATAGCAATCGTGCTTTCCTCGTCAATTAACTCCAAAGCCTGCTTTAAAGCTGCTTCTTTATCCTCTGCATAATATCCTGACATATTTCGTGACTGTAAGCCCTTAATTACAGTCTGTGCCAGTACTTCATTTCTTTTCTTTACATTTTCGTCCATGCTTGTATCCTCCAGTCTATTGTAATCAACTTTTTCAATGTGTCCATTATAGCATACATTTTTACTTGATACTCATAACAAACTTTTCAAGCTTCTCCTGATTATCCTTTGCAGCATTACTATTGCGGTCTGCTAACGCAACCTGATTTTTTAGATTCTTAAGACTCTTTGACAGCTGCAGAAGGCATCTGTCATTGTCACCACCACCGCTGAATGTAAACACAGAGTCAATTTTATCTGCCACACCGTAATTCTTTATAAATGTGTTGACCGGAGACGCAGGCATTCCTGCCCATACCGGCATACCCAATATAATTTCGTCATAATAATCTATGTTATCTGGAACACCTTTTATCTTAGGTCTCCTTCCAAATGTTGACTGCATCCCTCCAACAAGCATCTGCCTCACTGTATTCTTGGGTAATGGCTTAACTAAATCTATCTCAAAGATTTTTGCTCCCAGCTTTCTTGCAATAACCTTTGCAGCTTCCTTTGTATTTCCTGATAATGAATAATAAACAACAGCTCTGTTCATAGCTGACTCCTCCTGAAATGTTGTATATTCCTATATTACGATATTATATATTTTACGCTTTTGTGTATTAAGTGGCAATCACTTATAATAAAATAAAAAAGATGCAACAATCTGTTTCAAATTGTTGCATCCCATGTTAATCATTTATTATTGATTACATATCTTATATCATCTAAAATATAACTACTTGCACATCTCAGCCACAACCGCATTGATAACCTTGCCATCAGCCTTGCCCTTAAGCTCTGACATAACAGCTTTCATTATCTGACCCTTGTTCTTAGTAGCTATGACATCTGCAAACTTCTCATTAAGAATTGTTCTTACCTCATCCTCTGAAAGCATTTTAGGTGCAAACTCTGACATAACAGCCAGACGTGCATTATATTCTTCTAATAACTCAGTTCTGTCCGCTGGACAAGTATCTATCTGTTCCTTGATACTCTTAATCTCTTTTAATATAGCCTGGTCTACCATCTCATCAGGAATATCTTCACGACAGCCCGAATCAATAGCAAGCTTCTTAGCCGCAGATACAAGTACTGCTATAGAATCCTTTCTTGCCTTATCTCTTGCCTTCATGGCATCAATCATAGCTTTCTGTAATGTTGTAAAATCCATTTCTATAACCTCCCTTAAAAACGCTACATGAATTGTAAATCAACTTTGGTACAATTTCAAGCGTATTAATCTCAACGTTTCAAACTTTTCCCGCAGATTCATCACCAGTTATTCATATTATACAGCTATTATTCCATTATCAACAGATAAAACCGTAATTAACTTATCAGAAAGGTGGGTCTTACATGAAACATTTAATAATTAAAAAACATCTCTGGGCTGTTAGATGCATTTGTTATTCCTAAAAAGTGTAGTAGTCCTTAACAATAATGAATCGTCTGTATCCGAAGATATCTTAGCTGAGTATTTCAACCATAATACTGGCACAAATCGGATCAAATACTGTATCTGCCATCCTTTCAATATTGTTCCTGATATCGGATATGTCTTCATTCCTGCCTATGTGTCGGTCAGCATAATCAGCTATTGCAACAATACGTGCAAGCAATGGAATATCATCGCCGCTTATACCCTCATTAAAACCACTTCCGTCATAATTCTCGCGGTGATATCTGACTGCTTGTGCAATTCTTTGGGATTCATCTGTCTGTAACATATTAATAATCTGATACCCCTTACTGACATAGGTCTTAAAAATCTCATACTCGTCTTCTGTAAGATCAGCCCTGTTAATAAGTGCATCCGGTATACCAATCATTCCAATCTCATGCAGTAATCCTGCCTTATAAGCATCATCACATGATTTCTTATCAAGATTCATTCTCTGTGCAATACTCCTTGAATACTCTGCCACATTATTACAGTGCTCCTCTTCTCCCGGTATCTTGGCTGCCAGAGCTTTGGACATTGTATCGATAACCTTCATTGACATAGATTCAAGCTTTTTCCTCTCATCATGCACACGTTCCTCAAGTATCTGGTTTCTCTTTCTTTTTTCAACCCAGTAACGCTGGATAATATACATAAGGCAGTATGATATAAGAACGAAACATATAAACAAATATGGAAAACGAAGCGTTATATTATCGCCATATATAAATTTGGCTGACATAGCAACATTGAGCCTGAAACACACAATTACCATAATTAAAAATACAAAATTAAGCACAATGCTGTTACGTATTCCAAGCACGAATACAATTCCACATGCAAATATCATGGAAAACATTACGCTGAAATATCCGATACTCGCATGATAATACACATAAAATACTGGTATGCTTAGAATTATGCACACTATCACATCTATCCATGTTCTGTAATAAAATCTTGAAACCATTATATTAATAAAAAGAACTGTGACCATTATAATTAATGATATTATATAATCATCTGGTGCCCCATAGACAATTCCATTAGGAATACTGATAGCCCATATAAATCCAAATACAACCTTAATCCAGAATGCAAGGCTCTTATCTTCATATGGACACATTATCACTTCCCATATATGCTTTATTCGTGATACTACTCTGGTATTCTCTGACATATCTATATTACTATCCTGCCTTCCTCAATCAATGTAATTACAGTTTCTGCAACAGATTTATCAAACTGTGTTCCAGCGCCCTTCTCAAATTCACCGATAATATAATCCTTATCACAATGCTTTCTGTAACATCTGTTAGAATTCATCGCATCAAGTGAATCTGCTGCACTGATTATTCTTACCATCAATGGAAGTTCTTCTCCCTTAATTCCATATGGATAGCCCTTACCATCATATCTTTCATGATGGTACACAGCCCCCATATCTGCCTGTGGAAGAAATTCCAGACCAGATAATATCTGACCGCCCCAGACTGTATGATTCTTCATTATTCCATACTCCTCATCTGTAAGCTTTGCAGGTTTGTTAAGTACCGCATCTGGAACTGCAATCTTGCCAATATCATGCAGAAAGGCACTTCTATATATCAGGGAAATCTCTTCGTCTGTGAATTCATGCGCCTTCAGGTTCTTTGCGATAACCTTGGAATACTCTGCAACCCTCTTTGAATGTTCCTGTGTATATTCATCCTTTTCATCAAGCATCTGGCTTATTGCTGTAACAGCATCAATCATAAGCTTCTTAGTCCCCTTTACAGCTTCAAGTACTTCTGCTTCAAGATTTTTCTCATTATCCGCCTGTCTTATCTGATACAGCTTATAGAAAATATCCATGACAACTACAAGAAGACAGAAACCCCAGTAAAAAATCGGATAATAGAATAAATAATCCCTTGTGTAATTATATATAAGCATATTATTAAGAGGAGTCCAGAATAACACCGTAATATACAAACCAAAAAATATACACACCGGCGCACCAAATGGCATGCCTAAAAGCACAAGTGTTATGACTGGCAGTAATAAAAACCATAATAGTGAAAAGCCCTCATTAGCTCCCACAATTGATATAATAACTGCCAATATAAAAAATACTACAACAGCAGCCTGACATATCCTGTATACATTTTTAATGTATTTTAATACAATTACAAGCACTATACTCATAACTGCAACTGCCAGTGTCACACCACCCATAATATATTTACCAAGCTTAAAATTCTCTATGTCAATCAGCAACATAACTAATGCAAATATCATCATGACACTTTGAAGTGCCTTGGTATCTACCCTGACAGTTTTCTCATATCTGCATACCTGCCTGATTGACTCCACTATCTCCGATAATAATCTCATTCCACGTTCCCCTGTAAATTTATCTTTATTATTGCTATAATGATTGTATAATATTCACGTTTTTAATTCAATTATTTTTGTATACTTTTGCCCGTATACTGTGTTATAATTAATGTGGTATTTGTTCGTAACTTTTAATTAGCTAATCAAAGGGGATTACTATGACTAATATTGAAAATGAATTCTGGGAAGGCATGAATGGCATGTTTCCAGACATTATAAAAGCAATTACATCACTCTCCAGCAAATCATATGTATCAATTACCAATCTGAAGACAGGTGTAACATGGTGGTCACAGAAGGCTAGGGATTATTTTCATCTTGATGATAATTACATTATACGTGGTAAAGAAAAAGGCAATAAGTTGATTCATCCTGATGATATTGATATATTCAAGCAGGGATTTAAAGACAGAGTCAGTGGCAAGAAGCTTGATGAACCTTGGGAATACCGTATCCTTGATGGCAGCACTTATAATCGTTTTACTGCCAGGGCCAAGATGCTCTATGATTCTTATGGCAAACCTTATATTATAGTTATCCGCTATAATAATTCTGGTATCGCCGATGAGATTGATTCTGTAACAGGTCTTCATACAGAGGCTGTTCTTGTCAGGAAGATTGAGGATTATGTAACTAACAGGCGTCAGTCTGCACTTATGAAGATTGGACTTGACCAGTTCAGCCATATCAATGTAATGTATGGTGCTGCATTTTCTGATAAGATATTAAACTGCGTAGCCCAGTCTCTTATACATGTACTCAATGGTGCTGGATTTGTATACAGGCTGTCTGGTGCCAAGTTTGTCATTACATTTGATAATATATCGCGTGATGAAATTCACAATATATATAACAAAATCACTGACACTTTATCGAATACAATCGAGGTTGAGGGTAAGAGAATTCCATTAAAGACATCTGCCGGTGCGATATTTATTGAGCCTTATATGAAAGAGACTAATGCTATCCGCAGCAGACTTACATATGCCATTAACCACTCGCGCGATGAACATCACGGTGAGCTTGTCATATTCAATGATGAGGCTTGCGAGAACAATGAGAACCAGTTTGAATTAATAAGCATTATCCACCAGTGTGCCACTAAGAATTTTGAAGGCTTCCGCTTATTCTACCAGCCTATAGCCGACACTAAAGATGATAAAATCTGCGGCATGGAAGCATTAATCCGCTGGCAGCTTGAACCATATGGTCTTGTATCACCGGGAGTATTTATGGAATGGATTGAGGAAGACCCATGTATATTCGACCTCGGCAACTGGATACTAAGGACTGCATTAACTGATATTAAGAAAATGCGTGACAAGATACCTGATTTCTTTGTTAATGTCAATGTCGCCGCAGCACAGCTTGAACGAAAAGAATTCAGAAGTTCTGTTCTTAATATTCTTAAAGAAACTGGTGCCAAGCCAGAAGAATTATGCCTTGAATTAACTGAACGATGCAGGAATCTTGATATCAATTTCTTAAGAAATGAAGTAGACTTCTTCCACTCTCAGGGAATCAAGATTGCCCTTGATGATTTCGGAACGGGTAACAGCTCATTAAGCCTTGCTCTTGAATTACCATTTGATGAATTAAAGGTTGATATGAGTTTTATAAGAGACATCAAGAATAAGCCACAAAATCAGGCTATGGTTCAGTCAATTGTGGACTACGCAAAGCGTACTAACACTGACACCTGTATCGAGGGAATTGAAGATGAGGAAGTCAATGACTACATAAGCCAGTTCGGAGCTACTTTCCATCAGGGCTACTTCTATTCTAAACCAGTGCCTATCGACCAGTTTGAGAAGATAATCACACAATAGAATTTAAACGCACAAAATCCGAACTCAAAGAGTTCGGACTTTGCATCAAAAATGGACCAGAGGGGAGTCGAATTCTTCGCTCCGCTCCGGTCGGCGCAAAGCCGAGGTCCACCGGACCTCGTGCGCCCCTGTCCAAAAACCTGGCTACGCCATGTTTTATCCATTAATAAGACTCCCCTCTGGTCCATAGGAAAAAGGGAGCGAAGAAGCTCGCGCTTCCTCACTCCCTTTTTCCTATGGACCAGAGGGGAGTCGAACCCCTGTCCGAAAACCCATTCCCTGTTCTTCTACTATCATAGTTGATTGTTTAACATTCCCTCCGGTACACGGGAATCAACACCCTTGCACCTTTAGTAGCTTCATGATACGACCAACATCTCAAAGCTTTGATACTGTCGTTTCCTACATGTTCGAAGCCTGGGTCTTAAAGTGTAGGTGCTTTAAGTCAGACTGCTGCAATTAGGCAGCGTATGCTAAATTATCGTTAGCGTTTATATTTAAGTTTGGATTTTGACGCTTTCCTGCGGATAGCTTCACCAGCTTCAAGATCCCCGTCGAAACCTTTACTAGCCCGTGTGTAAGCAGTTTCACCTGCTTATTTATATTAACATTGGCATAATGCCAAGTCAATGAACTTGTAGTTCAAAACTGATAAAATATTTCTAAAATCTGAGATTCTTGTTCTTGAATTCCTTCTGTGCATCTCTTATCTGGTCTTTCTTGGCAATAGAGTCTCTCTTATCAAAATTCTTCTTACCTTTTCCAAGACCAATCTCCATTTTCACCTTGCCCTCTTTCAAGTATACCTGAAGCGGAACAAGTGTATAACCTTTAATTGTAAGTTCACCTGTAAGCTTATTTATCTGGTTCTTGTGAAGAAGCAGCTTCTTAGGTCTTAAAGGATCTTTATTGAATATGTTTCCCTTCTCATATGGTGTAATATTCATACCCAGGACATATACTTCACCATTCTCAATCTTGATATAAGATTCCTTAATTGAACACTTACCTGCTCTGATTGATTTCACTTCCGTGCCGTGAAGTACCATGCCTGCTTCGTATTTTTCTTCTATAAAATAATCAAAATAAGCTTTCTTATTGTTCGCTATAAGTCTGTTTCCTGATGTGCTTGTTTTTGATGCCATGTCAGTCTCCATTCTATTCTATGCAAATGCAAAATCAATTGTTCTTAATATCTTATCGGTGCCTATGACAACTACCTTAACCTTCTGTCCGAGCTTGTAGCTTCTGTTCCCGAGTTCTCCTACCATCTCATAGTGTTCCTCGTCAAATGTATAAAAGCCCTTCATATTATTGACAGAAACCATGCCTTCAATAGTGTTTGGAAGTTCAACATATACGCCCCACGCGGTAACGCCCGAAACAACTCCGTCAAATGTTTCTCCAACAAACTGTTCCATATACTCAGCCATCTTAAGTTTATCTGTATCTCTTTCAGCATCCGCCGCACGCCGTTCCATCGCACTCGTCTGTAATGCTACATCAGGCAGTATTGCATCATAATGATCAGCTCTCTTAGGGCTTAAACCTCCGTGAAGATTCTCCTTAATAATCCTATGAATCTGCAGATCAGGATATCTTCTGATAGGCGATGTGAAATGACAATAGTACTTGGCAGCAAGTCCAAAATGTCCTACACATTCAGTAGTATACTTAGCTTTCTTCATAGAGCGAAGTGTCAGCCTGCTTATAAGATTCTCAGCATCAGAACCCTCTATCTCAGAAAGAAGCTTCTGAATCTCCTTAGGTCTTAAATCATCAGTAAGCCTTAATGTATAACCGAAATTATTAATAAATGTGGCTAACTTGCGCATTTTCTCCGGGTCAGGATTCTCATGAGTTCTATATAGAAATGGCATATCCTGCCAGAAATAATCCTCTGCAACAGTCTCATTAGCAGCAAGCATAAAATCTTCAATAATCTTAGTTGCTACATTTCTGTCATACGGCTTAATATCAGTCGGGTGGCCATTCGTGTCAAGTATAATCTTACTTTCTGGGAAATCAAAATCAACCGAGCCTCTTGCAAATCTCTTCTTTCTAAGAAGCTCCGCAACCTCTTCCATCATATGAAACATTGGAACAAGTTCTTTATACTTCATAATTTCATTAGTATCATTATCTACAAGTATCTTCTTTACACTTGTATAGCTCATCCTTCTGTCTACATTAATAACAGTTTCACATATTCTATGTCCAACAATATTTCCCTTTTCGTCAATATCCATAAGGCAACTGAGTGCCAGTCTGTCTTCTCCCTGATTAAGTGAACATATCCCATTAGATAACTTATGCGGTATCATTGGAATAACGCGGTCTACAAGGTAAACACTCGTACCTCGTTTAAGTGCCTCCTTATCCAATGCACTTCCCTCTGTAACATAATGGCTTACATCCGCTATGTGGACGCCAAGATGATATATAGGACCTTCTTTCGAGATAGATACTGCATCATCCAAATCCTTCGCATCCTCACCATCTATAGTAACCATCTGAACATTTCTCAAATCAACTCGTCCAGCCTTGTCCTTCTCACTGACAATATCAGGAATATCATTAAGTGCCTTCTTAACTGATTCAGGAAACTCCACAGGTAAATCATATGCCTTGATGATAGACATTATGTCTACACCCGGATCATCTATATGTCCAAGTACTTCTGTAACCTTTCCCTGTGGATTCTTACTCTGGCTGCCGTAATCACTTATAGAAGCAACTACCTTAGAACCTTCAACCGCTCCATTCATGAATTCCTGGGGTATAAATATATCACAGTTAATCTTGGCATTATCAGGAATAACAAAACCATACGTTCTGTTCTTCTGGAATGTTCCGACAACTTCCTTAACCTCATGCTCAAGAATGGCAACAATCTTACCTTCAGCCCTCTTACCGCCATTCTTCTCAGTGGTTATCACAACCTTGACCTTATCATGATAGAAAGCATTCATCGTGTCATTAGCCTTGACAAATATATCATCTTCCCTGTCAGGTATTACTACAAAACCAAAACCTCTGCTTGTACTTTCAAATGTTCCAACAAGTGCTACATTCTCAGGCTTCATGTACTTACCCTTCTTTGATACGCCTATTGTTCCATCTGCGACAAGACTGTCAAGCACTTCCATAAGCTCTGAACGCTTAGCTTTCGGAATATCGAGAAGCATAGCGATTTCTTTAGCTTTCATCGGAACATACAGTTCATTATTAAGAATTATATCGGCAAGCATCTGTCTTCGCTGTTTAAATATATCCTTCTCCATATCCCTTATATCCCTTTCTTACCATTAAAATATCTGGATTTCACCAGATTGCTCGTAAAAGTAAAAAACACTCTTAAGAAATTATCCGTTTCTTAAGAGTGTCCGTAATTTAGAAATTAAAATTAAGTATAACTGCTATAACAATAAAAAGAATTACAAGAATCTTGGTTATCTTAACAAGCTTGCCTTCCATTGAACGGCCCTTGTTCTTACCCCAGTATGAATCAGCAGCACCACTAATTGTTCCTGACAATCCGTTCTGCTTACTTTCCTGCATAAGAATTATTATTGCTAAAGCTATACAAATTACTACAAATACTCCCATTAAACCAATTCTTAATACATCTCCGACAGACATATGAAACAATGGAATTATCTTATTCATACTATCCTCATTCCTGCGCATCATGCGCTTTTTATTACATAATTATGCCAATACGGCAACATAGGTCATTCTATCACAAATAAACATTTTGTGCAAGAAAAATCAACAAATTAATTTCAACCCCTTTGATTAGTTCTTCTTCACAAGAAGAGACTCGCCTGTCATCTCAACTGGTTTCTCAAGTCCCATAATTTCAATAAGTGTAGGAGCGATATCACATAATCTTCCACCCTCACGAAGTGTATAATTCTCATCATAATTAACAAGAATGAATGGAACAGGGTTAGTTGTATGTGCTGTATGTGGAGCTCCTGTTTCGTAATCAATCATCTTCTCAGCATTACCGTGGTCTGCACAGATGAAGAGAACTCCGTCAACATCCTTTACTGCATCTACAGCCTTGCCGACAAGCTCATCAACCTTCTCTACAGCCTTGATTGCTGCTGGGATAACACCTGTATGGCCAACCATATCAGGATTAGCGAAGTTGATAATAATAACATCATATTTGTCAGACTTGATAGCCTCAACTAAGTCCATACCTACTTCCGGAGCACTCATTTCTGGCTTTAAGTCATATGTTGCAACATCCTTAGGTGAGTTAACAAGTAATCTGAACTCATCAACATTAGGATCCTCAACGCCGCCATTAAAGAAGAATGTAACATGTGCATATTTCTCTGTCTCAGCAAGTCTTAACTGCTTCTTTCCATGATTAGCAAGGAATTCACCAAATGTGTTCTTAATATTCTCTTTCTTGAATGCAACCTTCTTGTTAGGGATTGATTCATCATAATCCTTGAAGCATACAAATGTTAATGGAATAAATCCTGTCTTTCTTTCAAATCCTGTAAACTTATCATCGCAGAATGCTCTTGTCATCTCTCTTGCACGGTCTGGACGGAAGTTAAAGAATATAACAGAATCATTAGCCTTAACTAATGAAAGTGGCTGTCCATCTTTACAGATAACTGTTGGCTCAACGAATTCATCTGTCTTACCATTATCATATGACTCCTGAAGTGCCTGTGTAGCTGACTCGGCCTTAATGCCATCACCTGTTACAAGTGAATCATAAGCCTTTTCTACTCTGTCCCAGTTATTATCTCTGTCCATTGCATAGTAACGGCCTGATAAAGATGCAACCTTACCAACTCCGATTTCTGCCATCTTATTCTCAAGTGTCTCAACAAATCCCTTAGCTGAAGCTGGAGGTGTATCTCTTCCGTCGAGGAACGCATGAACATATACCTTAGACACTCCCTGCTGCTTTGCCATCTCTAAAAGTCCATATACATGGCTTAAATGACTGTGAACACCACCATCTGATAAAAGTCCGAAAAGGTGAAGATCCGAATCATTCTTCTTGCAGTTCTCCATTGCCTCAAGTAATTCTTCGTTCTTAAAGAATGTACCATCTTCAATATCCTTAGTAATTCTAGTAAGATCCTGATAAATAATTCTACCAGCACCGATATTCATATGACCTACTTCTGAATTACCCATCTGTCCATCTGGAAGACCAACAGCAAGTCCTGAAGCGTATCCCTTCTGAAATGGGCATTCCTTCATAAGCTTATCCATAACAGGAGTGTTTGCTAAAGCGATAGCATTACCTTCTGTTCTATCATTTAAACCATAACCATCAAGTACCATTAAAACTACTGGTTTTTTACTCATAATGTGATTCTCCTTTAAATGTATTCTAATTAATTGCCTATAGCATGATAGCACATTTGCAAAAAAAATCAAAGACCTTGTCTTGAATATTATCATCAAAACAAGGTCTTTTCATGCTTATTTACTTATTATAATTAACTATATCCGCAAAATCCGGCTTGAGACTTGCACCTCCTACAAGTCCACCGTCAATATCAGGCTGGGCAAAAAGCTCTGCTGCATTAGAAGCGTTAACACTTCCGCCATAAAGGATCCTTATCTGATCAGCTGTTTCTTTATCATATAGCTCTTCGAATACAGTTCTTATGAATCCGCATACTTCCTGTGCCTGCGCTGTAGTTGCAACCTTTCCTGTTCCAATAGCCCATATTGGCTCATAAGCAACTATTGTATGAAGAACCTGCTCTTTAGTAACACCAACATATGCTTCTACTATCTGTTCTTTAATGAAATCAAGTGTAATCCCTTTCTCTCTCTGTTCAAGCGTCTCTCCACAACAAAGAATTGGGATAATTTCATGTTCAAGTACCTTATGCATCTTAAGATTAAGCACTGTATTACTTTCATTAAAGTACATTCTTCTTTCTGAATGTCCTATTATAACATGGCTTACACCAGCATCAACAAGCATCTCTGGCGATAACTCACCTGTAAATGCTCCTTTCTCCTGATAATATACATTCTCTGCACCAATATGTATATTAGATCCCTTCACTGCCTCCACTACAGGTACAATGTCAATTGATGGCACACAGAACACAACATCAACATCCGGATTATTAACATTCGGTTTCAATTCAGTAACGAGCTTAACTGCCTGGCTTGGTGTCATATTCATCTTCCAGTTGCCTGCTATTACTTTTCTTCTCATTCTACGCCTCCTCACAGGAAATCATCCATAATAACATATATATGGACAATCCTACTAAATTATTCCCATATAACTATCCTTGTAAAATAAATACTAGCATACTTTGACACATATTTCAAGTATAGATTGTGAAATAAATAACAAAAAAATCCAAACCTCATTTAATATAAATAAGGTCTGGATTAAAATATTATTATATAACTATGTCAGTAAAATCAATTACTTATCGTTAGCTGCAACTACACCTGGAAGTTCTTTACCTTCAAGAAATTCAAGAGATGCTCCACCACCTGTAGAGATGTGTGTCATCTTATCTCCGAATCCTAAGTTGTTAACAGCTGCTGCTGAATCACCACCACCAATGATTGTTGTAGCATCTTTAAGCTGTGCAAGTTCTTCTGCAACAGCAATTGTTCCTGCTGCGAAATTAGGGAATTCAAATACTCCCATTGGTCCATTCCACACTACAGTCTTGGCATCCTTTAAAGCTTCCTTGTAAAGCTCACATGTCTTAGGTCCAATATCCATACCCATGTCATCATCTGCCTGATGTCCTGCTTCTACGACATGTGAAGGAGAATCATTGCTGAATTCCTTAGCTACAACTGTATCGATAGGAATAAGCATTTTAACGCCCTTTTCTTCAGCCTTCTTCATCATATCCTTAGCATAATCAAGATAATCATCCTCTACTAATGACTGACCTACATTACCACCATGTGCTTTCTGGAATGTATAAGACATACCACCACCGATAATAAGTGTGTCAACCTTATCAAGAAGATTATTGATAACTGAAATCTTAGAAGAAACCTTTGAACCACCAAGAATTGCAACGAAAGGTCTTACAGGATTATTAACTGCATTTCCAAGGAAATCAATTTCCTTCTGCATAAGATATCCAACAACAGCTGTATCAACATACTGTGTAACACCTACGTTAGAACAATGTGCTCTGTGAGCTGTACCAAATGCATCATTAACAAATACATCTGCAATAGAAGCTAAATCCTTAGAAAATGCTTCACCGTTCTTAGTCTCTTCTGGTCTGAATCTTGTATTTTCAAGAAGAATAACATCTCCATCATTCATTGCAGCAACAGCTGCTCTTGCATTATCGCCTACAACAGTATCATCTGCTGCAAACTTAACTTCCTGACCAAGAAGCTCTGAAAGTCTCTTTGCAACTGGTGCAAGAGAAAATGCAGCATCTGGTCCCTTTGGCTTTCCAAGATGTGAACAAAGAATAACCTTTCCTCCATCAGCAATAAGCTTCTTGATTGTTGGAAGAGCAGCTACAAGTCTTGTTTCATCTGTAATTCTGCTTCCATCTAAAGGTACATTAAAATCACATCTGCATAATACTCTTTTGCCCTTTACATTGATATCATCAATAGACTTTTTATTAAGCATATTAATATCCTCCATATAATACATAAAATAGCTACATATACAGCTTTATAAAAAACCGGAGAATAGTCATACCATTCTCCGGCAAAAACAATCTAAATGATTAGTTTAATTCAGCGAAGTACTTAATTGTTCTAACCATCTGGCTTGTGTATGAGTTCTCATTATCATACCAAGAAACAACCTGAACCTGGCAACCACCGTTTGGAAGTTCATTAACCATTGTCTGAGTAGCATCAAATAATGAACCAAATCTCATACCAACGATATCGCTAGATACAATCTGCTCTGTATTGTAACCGAATGACTCTGTTGCAGCAGCCTTCATAGCAGCATTAACTTCATCAACTGTAACCTTCTTAGCAACTACAGCATTAAGAATTGTTGTAGAACCTGTAGGTGTTGGAACTCTCTGAGCAGCTCCAATAAGCTTTCCGTTAAGTTCTGGGATAACAAGACCAATAGCCTTAGCAGCACCTGTTGAGTTAGGAACGATGTTGCAAGCACCTGCTCTAGATCTTCTTAAATCACCCTTTCTCTGTGGTCCATCAAGAATCATCTGATCACCTGTGTAAGCATGAATTGTACACATAATACCTGACTCGATTGTTGCACAATCGTTAAGTGCCTTAGCCATAGGAGCTAAGCAGTTTGTTGTACAAGAAGCAGCTGAGATAATCTGATCATCTGCTGTAAGTGTCTCATGGTTTACATTGTAAACGATAGTCTTAAGGTCGTTTCCAGCTGGAGCTGAGATAACTACCTTCTTAGCACCTGCATTAATATGAGCCTGTGCCTTAGCCTTAGATGTATAGAATCCTGAACACTCAAGAACTACATCAACACCAATCTCTCCCCATGGGCAGTTATTAGCATCTGGCTCTTTGTAAATCTTGATAGTCTTACCTTTAACTGTGATTGTACCAGCCTCATCATCAGCTGTTACCTGATCTTCCTCACCGAAGTTAACATATCTTCCCTGTGATGAGTCATACTTTAAAAGATGAGCAAGCATCTTAGGGCTTGTTAAATCGTTAATAGCAACTACCTCATATCCTTCTGCACCAAACATCTGTCTGAATGCAAGTCTACCGATACGACCAAAACCATTGATTGCAACTTTTACTGACATAAAAACAATTCCTCCTAAAATGAATTTTTATAACATAGTTTGTTAAAATTTCAACTACCGTGTATTTTACATAAGAAGAAGCAAAATATCAAGGCTTTCTTCCCATTTTTTACATTTTTGCACTTTTTTCAATAATAACTCATTATCAATTAGTCATTTTGACGAAATTTTAACAAATTCTGTATCCAATATTATCTTACTTAACACTAATCCCCGCTTAATACTGACTTAAAGGGAACATTTCTTTGTATTCCTCAAAATATTTATCAAAATTAGTTCCATTATCTTTCTTGAGATTAATAAGATACTCATGTGTATCAAACACATTTAACTCAAGCTCAATAATCGCAACTGCCACGTTAGAACAATGGTCAGCAATTCTCTCGAAATCTGTAAGCAGATCATTAAATATAAAGCCCTGATGAAGTGTACATTCACCTTTCTGGACACGCTTGACATGATTCATCTTCATTTCATCACAATATATGTCAACGAGTTCTTCTAACGGCTCTGTCTTATAGGCATATTCAACCTTGTTCTGTTCAAATGCATCTATTACATTTCCAACTATTTCTTTCATAATTAATGACATCAGTTCAACATCTTCAACAGCACAATCAGAAAACCTAAGCTTTTCATTAAACAGTTCTGCTGCTGCCTGTGATATGTTAACAGCATGGTCACTTATTCTCTCAAAATCAGAAATTGTATGGAGAAGCTTTGAGACCTCCTTGTTCTGTCCAGAAGTAAGCTCCTGCTGTGTAATCTTTACAAGATAAGTTCCAAGCTTATCTTCATATCTGTCAACCTTATCTTCTCTTCTCTGAATCTTATCATACTTCTCCTGCGAAAATGTATCCAGCAGTTCCATGGAACGAATAAGATTTTTCTGTGCCATATGTGCCATTGAACAAAGAACTGTCTTAGCCTGTTCAATAGCAACTGTAGGATGAGCAATAAATCTGTCATCAAGTACACTGATTTCAACAATATCTTTATCTTCCTCATCGACAACCTCCTTGAAGATTGCACATACCATCTTTTCAAGGAATCTGATTAATGGAAACAGTACAGCAACTGTTGCAACTCTGAATAATGAGTTCACAAAGGCTATTGAAACAGTTGTCATCGTTCTGTCCATAAATGAAAAATGCACAAAATGATTAACACTATAAAATACCACTGCCCATATTAAAGCTCCAAGTGCATCAACAAGAAGATATACAAATGCTGTTCTCTTACCATCTGTAGTCGCACCAAATGAAGATATGATAACAGGCATGGCAGCTCCGACAGCAATACCCATTATAATAGGCAGTGCTACTGAAAATGAAATAGCTCCCGTTACCGATAATGCCTGAAGAATACCAACTGTAGCAGATGCACTCTGCAAAACAGCAGTAACCAAAAGGCCTATAAGTATTCCTATAAATGGATTAGAGAACTTGGTAAGCATATCAATAAATGCCGGCTCAGATCTTAATGGTGCAACTGCTGCACTCATGTTCTGCATTCCTACCATAAGGATACAGAAGCCTATCATAATATCACCTATATGCTTTTGGGTAGGGTTCTTACAGAACATCCTGAACATGATTCCAATAACACCAATAACAGCAGCAAGAACCTCTGTTGAAAGTAAATCTACCCATCCGGCACCACCACTGATATCAGAAAGACATAATACCCATCCTGTAACAGATGTTCCTATAATTGCTCCCATAATAATACCGATAGCCTGTTTCATTTTAATCATACCGGCATTAACAAAACCAACAACCATAACAGAGGTTGCCGACGATGACTGGATAATTGCCGTAACACCTGTACCAAGCAGTACTCCCTTAAGAGGTGTATTACTTAATCTGTACAGAATAACTTCCAGTTTTCCTCCGGCTACCTTCTTTAATCCATCTCCCATAAGCTGCATTCCAAAAAGGAAAAGCGCTATTCCTCCGAGAAGAATAATCACAATGTGTATCAATTCAAAACTCACGAAAGCTCCTATCTGCGCATAAAAGTCAAGGTCGGACAGCGTAGTTGGTACTTCTACATCTATGCGCATTCACATAATCAGAATTTATACGCTGTCTTTTTAATAATATCAATACTAATAATCATTTTCAAGGAAAAATTACCTATATTTTACATTAGTTTACATGTTCTACATAAACATCAAAAATATTAATTGCACATTAATTATGTTTATGTATAATGTATATTGACATTTAAGCATATGACTAATATTTGATGGAGGACATTACTATGCTGTTATCAGATTCACATATACATACTATGTTCTCTTCTGATTCAGAGGAGAACCCTGTAAATGTTGTTAACAGTGCTATTTCACTGGGATTTAAACACATCTGTTTTACCGACCATAATGACTTTGATGCTCCTTTAGAAGACGGAAAAGTCATGTTTGACCTTGATTATCCGGAATACATTAAGTATTTACAGAATCTGAAAGATTCATACAAAAATAAAATCCATATTCACATAGGTGTTGAACAGGGACTTATGAGAAGTGTTGCAGACAGAGTCAATTCATACGATTCTGCAAAACAGCTTGATTTTATAATAGGCTCGTCACATCTTGTATATGGAGAAGATCCCTACTACCCTGAGTTCTGGGAGAAACGTTCTGCCAAAGATGCTGTTTTAACTTATTACGAAAGTATTCTTGATAATCTTAGCTGTTGTCACAACTTTGATGTATACGGTCATCTTGATTATATTGCAAGATATATTCCTGCCAATTCTTACGCATATGACTGGCATGATTTTGATGATTTAATTAATACCATCCTCAAAACAATCATTGAGAAAGGCAAAGGTATTGAAATCAACACTGCCGGACTTAAATACGGAATGCCTGAACCTAATCCATGCCTTGATATTGTTAAAATGTATCACGACCTCGGAGGAGATATAATCACTGTAGGTTCTGATGCCCACGAAGTTAAGTATTTTGCTTACAGATTCGATATTGCTGCAGATATTCTTAAGAATGCAGGATTTAATTATTACACTATATTTAATGAGAGAAAACCGGAGTTTATCAGATTATGATGGGCTCCGGCTTATTTTATATTCACATATCTTATCTGCACATTCTATATACATCTGTAAAATCTGAAGCTGTAAGGTGGAAGCACTATCTTTCCTGATAAATCTTCCTTCTCTCCTGTTATAAGATTAAGTGCTTCTGCACATTCTGTATCAAAGTACGCTGTGTACTCATTCTCATCTGCATTAATTGCAACAAGCACTTTTTCTCCATCTGCTTCCCTTTTGAATACATATTGTCTGTTTGTAAGCACTTTCTTTGTGTAATCACCATAGCTTAATGCCCTGCTGTTATGATACATTTGTCCTAATGAACTTATTGTATCAGTCAGCTCGTTGTATTCCGGCTTATCAAATGCCGGACGCAGAATATTGTCATTGCCGCTGCCCTTAACTGCCTCGCAGCCCCATTCACTTCCATAATATATACATGGAATTCCCGGCATACCAAACATAAGCGCATATATAAGTGGCAGATGTGCTTTATTGGTAAGTGTGCTGGCAATCCTTGAAACATCATGGTTATCAACAAATGTAAGCAGATGTTTTCCTGTATACAGACACCATGGTTCTTTTCCAAACTGCCTTTCTATGCTGTGTGCAATCTCGAACATATTCATTGAATTAAAGCTCGAATACAGCCCCTTATAACACTCATAATTAGTTGCACTGTGCAGGCATTCATTACCCACAATTGTGTTGTAATCACCATGAAGCATTTCTCCTACAAGGAAAAACTCCTGCTTCATCTGGTCTGTTTCGTATCTTAAACGCTTCATGAAATCCCTGTTAAGGCAGTACGCAACATCAAGTCTGATTCCATCAATATCAAATTCATCAACCCAGCCACGCACCGACTCAATAAGATAATTAACCACATCAGGATTATTCAGATTGAGCTTCACAAGATTGTAATATCCTTCCCAGCCCTCATACCAGAAGCCGTCATTATATGGTGAATTGCCATCAAAGCTGATGTTAAACCAGTCCTTATAGGCAGAATCCCATTTTTTCTCACATACATCCTTAAATGCAAAAAAGCCCCTTCCGACATGATTAAACACACCATCAATAACTACCTTTATTCCTGCCTCATGCAACTTTGCCACAAGCTCTGCAAAATCCTTATTAGTCCCTATTCTTTTATCTATCACACGGTAATCCCTTGTATCATAACCATGATAATCGCTCTCAAAAATTGGAGAAAAATACACCGCATCAGTTCCTAACTTCTGCAAATGCGGTATCCAGTCTGCAAATTCTGATATGCATCTGTTCATTATCCCGTCATTGTCTCTTAATCCATCACAAAATCCAAGTGGAAACACCTGATAAAACACTGCTTCTTCGTACCACATATTATTTTAACCTCCGTAACTGTCTGATATATTAATTTTAAGCCAATTCCCGCAGTCTGGCAACATCTTTCTTAATACACTCAACCACATAATCAGCTTCCCTGTGTGTAATTGTATGGTTAATTGTCAGCCTAAGTGAACCTTCTGCTATTTTTTCATCAAGCCCAAGTGCAAGAAGGACATGTGAAGGCTTTCCTGAATTAGATGTACATGCTGAACCTGCAGACGCACATATTCCCTGCTTATTAAGCATTACAACAAGCATTCCGCCATTAACATACTGAAAGCTGAAATTCATATTTCCTGTAACACGGCTTTCCCTGCTTCCATTAAGTCTTGAATAAGGAATTTCTCTTAGTATTCTCTTAATCATATAGTCACTAATTCTCTTCTCCTGCCTTGCCCTGTCAGAAAGCGTTTCATAAGCAATTCTTGCTGCTGTTGCAAGTCCTGCAATCCCAGCTACATTTTCAGTGCCTGCTCTAAGACCGTTCTCCTGCCCGCCTCCATGCATGAACCTCTCCGGCTTGCCACCTTTGACATATAAGAATCCTATGCCTTTGGGTCCGCATATTTTATGACCGCTTACATTTAAGAAATCCACCCCAAGCTTTTTAACATCAACATCAATATGTCCAAATGCCGCCACTGCATCAGAATGAACCTTTGCACCATACTCATGCGCAATTTCACAAACATTTTCTATTGGCTGGATAGTTCCGATTTCATTATTGGCAAGCATAACTGATATTAAAAATGTATCATTTCTAATCATTTTTTCTAACTGGTCGAGCTTAATTATTCCCTGCTCATCAACTGGTGCAAATGTTAAATCTATCCCATAATTCTTAAGCCACAGTGCCGATTCTGTCACCGCATGATGTTCTATTGAACTTACTATTATATGTCCATGTTTTCTTTTAAGACTCTCCGCCTTGACCGCCCAGTTATCCCCTTCTGTTCCACCGGAGGTAAAAAATATCTCATTCCGGTCAGCATTTATTATATCCGCAATAATGCTTCTTGATTCCTCAACAACATTTTTAGCTTTCTCGGACAACCTGTACACACCTGACGGGTTTCCATAATCGCAGAAAAGGTATGGCAGCATTGCCTCCGCCACTTCTTTCCTGATGGCTGTTGTCGCCGCATTGTCCATATATATCATTACATTTCCGCCCTGCAATTCCTTATAATATTGTATTCAGGCAGGGCATATATTGTTAATAAGTCAATCTGTGGTGTCTGCTATGAATAATACATTATCCTTAAAAGGCGGCATATTCAAATCCGCCATAATACTTACATTTGCCGGTGTTCTATCAAAACTGCTCGGATTTTATTTTCGTATACTTCTTACTAATTATACAGGTGCTGCAGGAGTCGGACTTTTCCAGATGTGCACGCCTCTTATTGCACTTGCATTTGCAGTATGCTGCAGTGGATTTTCTGTAGCTGTTTCAAAATATTCTGCTTCATCGCCATCTCTAAAATGGCTTTTCTGCGTATTAAAGATTACTATTTCTCTTTCAATTGCCATTATGTTTTTATTTCTTATATTCAGTGATTTTATAGCAAATCACATATTTATGGAAAGCCGCTGTGAGGGAATCATCCGTATAACTGCAATCTCTCTGCCATTCATGTGCATACATAACTGCTTGTCTAATTACTATTACAGTCAGAAGGAATCGTTTCTGCCAGCATCCTCACAGCTTGTTGAACAGCTTGTGCGTATTGGTACTATCATACTATTTGTCCGCATTAAAAATGTGTCATCAATATCCATTGCCGACGCAGTTACCGGTAATATATTCGGTGAATTTGCAGCAGCCATGTATTGTGCTATTCCGCTTTTTTTCCGTTCCCTTCATAATAAAAGCATGACGCAGAAGCTGTCATGTTCACTCCGTGAATACAGGTATATTGTTAAATATGCATTTCCAATTAACGCCAATCAGACAGTTCTGCACCTGCTTGAGGGAGCAGAAGCAATTCTTATTCCCGCAATCCTGTGCATGCATGGACTGTCCAAAGATGATGCGATAAGCCAGTTTGGTATACTTACAGGAATGGCTCTTCCTCTGGTGCTTTTTCCATGTACGGCAGCCAATTCATTTGCACTTATGCTTCTTCCAAAGGTATCTGATGAAAGTTCGAATGTCCTGTCTGACCATCTTGCTGTGACAGTAAAAAGAACAGTTTCCATGTGTTTAAGTCTCGGCATTATAAGTACATTTTTATTCATTAACTATGGTGCGCGGCTAGGCGCAATGATGTTCCACGAAGAATCTGTATACATATACACATGCATTCTTTCATGGCTGTGTCCTTTCCTCTACTTAAAAATCAGCCTTACTAGCGTGACTAATGGCATGGGACATACCACACTTACATTTATAATTAATATAACCGGAATAATTATCCGGCTTGCCTGCGTGTTCCTGCTCATTCCGCGTCTTGGCATAACCGGTTATCTGTATGGTGTGCTTATCAGCAACATATGTATGAGCCTGCTTTACATTTTTAATATATACAGGAAGCTGAATATTCAGCCCGACCCGTTTAGCAGTATAATTGTACCATTATGTATCTCGGTTATATCTATATTTTCATCAAGAATAATATGCCGCATTGTGTTCAGTCTGATAATAAAAGAAGCAGAAGAATACATTCTCCTGCTTACCGGTGCAGCCATATGCTGCATTGTGTATGTTATTCTTTTTATTCATGAACAATCGGAACAGCGTCCTTTATAGATGGCGCTGCTTCCCAATAATCAAGTCTGGATTCGTACTGCTGCCTTATCCATTCCACGGCAGCAAGACGGCCGTCTTCTGTCAGTTCAAATATCTCTGTCGTCTTATCTTCTTCCTTAACAGCACAGGAAGCATACGGTCCTCGCCACACGCACGCCGAAAGCTTTAAATCAGGCTTTTCTCCTGTCTGCTTAATCATATATCTCATTCCATTGTGCTGTCCTGTATATACACCCTTGTATTTAAAGAAATTAAGAGGCATTATTCCATTAGGATCAATCATTGCTGTCACCTTTCACACCATTATTGTTCTTTATAAGCTTCTCATTATAAAATGCACCCGCTAGATACATAACTCCTATTACAACTGGAAGACATATAAGAATCAGCGTGTTACCAGTTATTGAATACTTAGATACCACAAATACTATTATTAAATCAACAACTCCTGCTATAGTCATAACAATTCCATAAACTTTGATTTTCTTTATAGCATCAACAGCACCTATGTTTGTCATTCCATAAAATCCAGCAATTGCAAAGTAAACTCCTTCCACAATAACTGCTATAAATGCTATATTCAGCAGCTTAACAGCCATATATAATGCCTTCCCCTGCTCTGTTGCTGAAAATGAATACAGCTCCGACATAATATAAAATGCATAAAACGCCATTATAATTCCCATCGTTATCGCAAGCATTGACGCTAATTTAAGAATTCTGCACTTTGACTTTTTTGTTACTACGCTCATGTTCTTATCTCCGTTTTCTGATAATTAATGATTATAACATGGGATTGGGGATTTTTAAAGGGTGGGATGTACAGCTTGAATCCATTATGTATTAATTATTTTTAAATAATTCTTCTAGTGCTTGTTCTTTTATCATTGTGTTCTCCTGTATAAACCCATTACAGCTATCTTATAAATAAAAAAGCATAATTATTATTGGATGGGCGGTGTATCCATCATCTCAGGTACTCCGAAGAGTGTGTCGGGAACCATTTCCGACCTCAATAATAACTATGCTAATTAACAGTATATTCTTTTGAGTAAAAATATACACACCATTTATTTCAATAATTCTACAGCTCCCTTAAATACAGTAATTATCATAACTCTCATTAAGGTCATAAGGAGTTATCTGGTATACATAATAATTCAACCAGTTCGTATAGAGGTTGTTGGCGTGGCTTCTCCATGAAAGCAATGGCTTTCTGTTGCAGTCGTCATCAGGATAATAATTAACCGGGAGGTCAGGCTCAATTCCTTTGTCAATGTCACGCTTATATTCCTGGTCAAGAGTTAATCTGTCATATTCAGGGTGTCCCATAACAAATATCTCTTTTCCGCCATCACCAAGAACAATATATATTCCTGCTTCATCTGAATCAGCAAGTACTTTAAGTCTTGGATTATTAAGAATCTGCTGTCTGCTTGCCTGTGTATATCTTGAATGTGGTGCCATGAACACATCATCAAAGCCTCTTACTAAAGGCTCTTTTCTATTCATAACTCTGTGCTTATATACACCTGACAGTTTCTTAGGAAGTAATTCTTTCTTAATACCATAATGGTAATACAATCCTGCCTGCGCACCCCAGCATATATGAATTGTTGATGTAACATGCTTCTTAGACCACTCCATTACTGTTGTAAGTTCATCCCAGTAATTAACCTCTTCAAAGTCAAGCTTCTCAACAGGCGCTCCCGTAATAATCATTCCATCATAATTATTATTCTTAATTTCTTCAAAAGTCTGATAAAACTTCTTAATATGTGAAGCTGAGGTATTCTTTGAAACATGTGATGACATCTGCAAAAATGTAACATCTATCTGTAAAGGTGTATTAGATAACCCTCTTAAAAGCTGTAATTCTGTATCCTGCTTTATAGGCATAAGATTAAGAACTATTATCTCCAAAGGTCTTATATTCTGTGAAATAGCTCTGTTTTCGTCCATGACGAATATATTCTCTTCTTCCAATTCTGCTTTAGCTGGTAAATCACTCTGTATCTTAATTGGCATTATTGTTCCTTCTTTCTGTTATCGTTGTTGTCTGATTATATCATATCACCTTTAATAACTGAACCAAAATTTCTCCTACTTTATCATTTCCATAAATTCATCAATCGTAAGCACCTTAACCCCAAGTGAATTAGCCTTATCAAGCTTAGAGCCTGCTGCCTCACCTGCAACAAGGTAATCTGTCTTCTTGCTGACACTTCCTGTCGCTTTGCCACCATTAGAAACAATCAGTTCTTCCATATCCTTACGGCTGTAATTATCAAAGCTTCCTGTTACAACGATAGTCTTTCCTGCAAGCTTGTCTGAAGCCTCTTTCTTCTCCGGCATCTGCATATTAAGCCCTGACTGTTTTAATCTTTCCAGCAGTTCAATATTAGCCTCATCATGGAAAAAGTCATATATACATTTAGCTGTAGTTGCACCTATATCTGGAATATTCTGTAATTCTTCCTCGCCTGCATCAGCAAGTGCCATAAGATTATCATAATAATTCATAATCTGCTTGGATGTGTTCTTGCCGACATTTCTTATTCCAAGTGCAGTAAGAAGTCTGTCAGGTGTATTCTCCTTAGACTTTTCAATTGCTGCAAGCAGTTTATCAGTATTCTTCTCTTTTCCTATAATTCCTTTTTCAATAAGTTCATCTCGGTGTTCTTTTAATGTATATATATCAGAATAATTGTGTATATATCCGTCTTTTATAAGTGCGTCGACAAGTGTTTCGCCAAGTCCCATGATATTCATACAGTCAAGAGATGTAAAATATGCTACTGTTCTTGACAACTGTGCCGGACATGATGGATTGACGCATCTTATATCTGCTGTATCTTCTTCCCTTATAAGCGGCTCACCACACACAGGACATACCTTTGGTGCCTCAAACACATGCTCCGGCTTCCTTACACAGCCATTAAGCTTAGGAATAATCTCGCCACTCTTAAACAATTTATATTCCCCACCAATACCTACATTCATCTGTGTAATATAATCCTGATTATGAAGAGTAGCTCTTGATACGCTTGTACCACACAGTCTGGCAGGCTTTCCGGTTTCCGGATCATGGAATATTCCTGTAAATGTAAGTTTTCCGGTTCTTCCCACATCTACAAGAATATCATCCATAACAATAACCTTTTCTTCTGGAGGATATTTGTATGCAATATGTCCGCTTGAATACTTGCTTCCTGCCGGGAATTCCTGTCTGAAAGCAATGTGATCAATCTTTACAACAGCACCATCAATATCATATGGAAGCTCTTCTCTCATTCTGCCTATCTCATCAATTGCACTGATAACCTCTTCCTTAGTCTTACATATCTTATGATATACAACCGGAACGCCTGCTGCCTTTAATATATCCATTCCCATGCCGTGGCTTTCCATAATCTCAGCCGGTCCGTCCTGAACATTAAAGATGAACATCTTAAGACCTCTCTTCTTCGTAATTGAAGTATCAAGCTGTCTTAATGTTCCAGCCGCAAGATTTCTAGGGTTGGCAGCTGTTTTCTTTTCAAGTCTTTCCTGTTCTTCATTATATTTTTCAAAATCCTCATGGCTCATATACACTTCCCCACGAAGTTCAAGCGAATCATAAGGCAGGTCAATAACCTGTAATACATCACCAACAACTCTTGCATTAGCTGTGACATCCTCGCCAATAAGTCCGTCTCCTCTTGTCTCAGCTAACTGCAAATGCAGCTTTCCATCCGCTTCTTTTACATATCTTAAACTCATACTTAAGCCGTCAATCTTAGTTTCTACTGAAAATGTGCAATCAGGATGCATGGCATGAACCTTATCAATCCATGCACATACAGCATCTTCTGAAAACACATCTTCAATAGATAACATTGGTACATTATGAGTTACCTTTACGCCTGCTTCTCTCTTGACAGTTCCCCCAATCTTCTGTGAAGGTGAATCAGATGTAACCCATTCAGGATGTTCTTTTTCAATCTCCTTGAGTCTTATCATAAGCTTATCATATTCATAATCACTTATCTCTGGCTCATCCTGATTGTAATACCTGTCCATATGATAATCTATTGTCTTCTTAAGTTCTGAATACTCCTGTAATAATTCCATAATCCGCTCCTTATATGTCACTTTATATTTGACCATTCATATCTGCTTATATAGGCTTTTTCTGCTTACTTATATATCTGCTCATAAAGTGTATTAAGTTCTTTACCTTCAAGTTCCCTGTACTCACCTGTCTTTAAATCACCTAATTCCACATTCATAATTCTTATTCTTGTCAGCTTGGTTACACTATATCCACATTCCGCACACATTCTTCTTATCTGTCTGTTAAGTCCCTGTGTAAGAATTATTCTGAAGGTCTTATCAGAAATCTTCTCAACAACACATTTTTTTGTAGTCCTGTCCAGTTCCTTAAGATATATTCCACCTGACATTCTCTTTATAAAATCTTTGTCAATTGGCTTATTAACAGAAACAATATATTCCTTCTCATGACCATTGACAGAACGCAGAAGCCTGTCCATCATATCTCCATCATTAGTAAGCAGTATCAGACCATCTGACTTTTTATCCAATCTGCCTACAGGATATATGCGTTCCTTATACCCAATGAAATCTACAATGTTATTCTTTCCCTGTTTATCCGTTGTAGTACATACAATTCCAACAGGCTTATTAAAAGCTATGACTACCTGCGGTGGTGTGCTGTTCTCAATCCTTCTGCCATCAACACATATAATTGTATTGTCGTCTACCATCTCACCCATAGCTGCTGTTCTGCCATCAACTGTGATACGGCCTTCCTGTATCATCCTGTCAGCCTCCCGTCTTGAACAGACTCCGTGGGCACTCAGATATTTATTAATACGCTCTGACATGTTTCCTCCAATTCTTATCCTCATGTCTGATAAGTTCTAATCAAAATACAGATGTACTAATTCTAACAAAAGAAAAAAATTAATTCAATTGTTGCGGGTTTTAATTTAATAATGTATAGTATATAAGCATATAAATTATTATATGTTGTGTACATGTAGCTTAGCTGGATAAAGCGTTCGCCTCCGGAGCGGAAGATCGTGGGTTCGAATCCCATCATGTACATTTTTTAAAAATTTCTTACATAGTTATCAGTCTTTCATTTCTGTTATATTCATAAACATTGTCAGAAAGAATTTCATCTGCTGCCACGCCTTCGGTATTAACTTCCCTTACCATATTAACAAGTTCATTCTTTTCAAATATAGGAAGTTTAGGAAGAAGAATAACTTCATGGATTGATGATGGCAGAATATACAGATCTTTTCCAAGCTTCTGTGCAAAGTCATATAATACATTATCATAAAGAATGCAGGCTGCACCATTTATCTTTGTTTCATTGGTAAGCACATACATGTCCGATGGCACATAATCCTTTAAATCAACTTCCTTACCATCTACATTGACACCACATTTGTCAAAAAGTGATGACATTGAACTTATTCTGCAATGCAGCAGATCCGGCGTATTCTTTAAAGCAGCCTTGTACACATCATCAATCGTAACATTCCAGTTTTTAAGATTATTATTATAAATAAGCGCAGTCGCACTCTTTCCATCCCCATTATCCAGCAGACAGTAAAACACAACCGCCAAGTCAAGTATTCTCTTGTGTGGGACCTGACTGAGCAACTTCTCATTGCTCTTATAATTAACAACTTTATAAACAATTTTATCCTGTATAGTATCGAAATTCTTAAGAATATTCACATCAAATGTGATATTATCCCTGTTTTCCCTGTATATAATCTCAATCTGTCTGATAATATTTTTAATATTTTCTCCCTGAGTATACATTTCATAAAAACTGTCAAGATAAATAGTCGGTGCTATGTCCCTGCCCTTCTCCATAATTACAAGTCCATCCATCTCATGTCCATTATTCTTAATCACATGATTAATTGTAATCTTTCCGCCCTCTCCGGCAATATATACCGCATTCTCCTTAATATACTCTACAAAATCCTTATACTCCATATACCATTCCCTTTCAAAATTTCTATCCCCCTGCGCATGGAAATTAATAAATGTTTTGTACAAGTAAAATGTTATACTTAGTGTAGGTATTTGTCAACAGTATATATAGTATTGTAATCATTTTGTCGTGAACAGTAGGGTTTATGTCGTAAACGGTATAGAAAATGTCGTATTCGGTTGATTTTTCGTCGTCAAAAACATTTCAACCAGATACGACATACACAAGATATAGTTTTATTAAATTATTTACTATGAAAGCTGCTTCAGTACATCAAGAACTAGTTCCCATGTTCTCTTTGTTGAAGAAATGTCAAGTTTTTCCTTAACCGTGTGGATATCAATTATATCAGGACCAAAAGATACACAGTCGAGTCCGTCAATCTTTGCTGCCATGATTCCACACTCAACACCTGCATGCATCGTTTCCACAGCTGCATCTTTATTGAAAAGTTTCTTATAAGAATCGCACAACATGTCCCTGATAGCTGATTCCTTCTTAAATTCCCATGCCGGATATACACCTGTAAGTTCATAAGTTCCGCCAAGATATTCAGTCATTTTTCCGACCTTGGCAGTAAGATATTCTTTTTCGCTCTGAGAACTGCTTCTTATCAAATAAGTTGCTGCAAATGTGTTCTCATCCCAGCCTGTAACGCCAAGATTAAGCGAGGTCTGCACCAGTCCCTTAATATCATTGCTCATCTTTATAACACCATCAGGTATAAAATTAAGCACATTTATAATCGTCTGTGTTGTCTTATCGTCACATGCCAGAGCATTGCAATCGCCTTCACTTTTTACTGTAACAGTAAGCTGCGGGTCAGTAACCGAATACTCTTCTTTCAAAACATTTGCAGTATTATTAAGAAGCTCTGTAACCTTGTCTGCTTCCTGTGTCATTATAACTGCATTTGCAAATGGAGCTATAGAATTATCTTTTTCTCCACCCGATACGCTTGCAATATTCACATGTTCCTTAACTGCAAAAAGTAGCCTTCCCATCAGAATATTAGCATTGGCACGCTGGCATATTATATCTGTTCCTGAATGTCCGCTTGTAAGACCATTAACTTTTATAGAAATCTTCGTTCCTGCGATGTCCGATTTTTTCAATGAATAAGCTGCCTTTAAAGTTGCACCACCTGCACAACCCGAAAGGAAAATCCCTTCTTCCTCGGAATCTATGTTAAGCATAATCTTTCCTTCAAGGCAGTCAAGATTAATTGCCTCTGCACCAAGCATTCCAATCTCTTCATCAACTGTAAATACAGCCTCTATCGGTGGATGACTAATATCCCTGCTATCCAATATGGCAAGTGCATAAGCAACTGCAATTCCATCATCAGCACCAAGGGTTGTCCTGTCTGCCTTAACAAATCCATCATCTATATACAGGTCAAGACCTTCCTTTTCCATATCTTTAACCTTATCATCAGTTTTTACGGCAACCATATCAATGTGTCCCTGAAGAATAACAGGTGCTGCCTTGCTTTCACTGTTACTTGCAGGCTTTTTAATTATCACATTATAACTTTTGTCCTGCTTAAACCACAGATTCCTTTCTCTTGCAAATTCGCACAGATAATCACTTATCTGCTTTACATTACCTGAACCATGCGGAATTGCACATATCTGTTCAAAATATTTAAAGACAGCCTGAGGCTGTAAGTCTGCTAAAATGTTATTACTCATATTTTACCTCCTTTGGGTGTGTGGTGGGACGGACGGCGGGATATGTGGTGCAGGCGCCAGCTCCACATTCGCCTCACGCCTGCACCACATATCCTGCCTGTCATCTCCACCGCCCATTATAGGAAAAATGTGAGGTAAAAACAAGATGCGCTTCGCTGTCTTGTTTTTGTTGTGGGACGCCTGCTCTGTCGTCCGCGTTACTCCGTATATGCCTTTTCACCACTAAGTAATCTATCGAGCATATCTGCCACTGGAACCATCGCATTTTTGACCTCTGTGCTTGTATTAGTCTGTGCCCCTGCCTCTATAAGCATTGACCTGCCTTTCATGTGAAGGCAGTATCGGTATGCATTAATGTATATATTTCTTAACAGACCGGGGTGATATTCTTCTCCTAACAGATACATCTGAAGGCTCATTGCCAGATTGTCGTCCCTGTTGGCATTGTAAAGATAGCCTATATCTCCTTTTGCCTTACTGTAGCTTATTCCGTTAAATAGCATAACCTTTGACATGGTTACGCCATTTTCCTCCGTTACAAGTCTTGTTGTTTCCGGAACTCCGTCCCTGTGAAGGTCTATTACGACCTCTATTGATGGATTTTCTTCAAGTATTTTTGCCACATTTTCTTCTGCATATGTATAAGCCTTGCTTCGATCAAGCTTTCCGTCAACATAATCATACACGCTTGTGTCGTGATAAACATTATATCCATATGTATTGGTAAGTATATCTGTAAGATAATCCCCAACTCCGACTATTGTTGTAGATATATCCCCTTCTACAGTATCTGTAAATCCCTCCTGTGAATGTGTGTGAAATATAAGTATCTGCGGAGCATCCACATTTTTTTCTAAAGACAGGTCTTTTGCCAGAAATTCCTCCGGACGCATTATCTCTGGTGTCAGACTGGTAATTGATGTGACTGTATAGAATTTCATAAGAAAATGATAGTTTCTTAAATCTGCAATATTATAAACATTTCCCGGTGCATTTTCCTGTGAAGGCTGTGAATATACCGAAGCTCCTGCCTCAACGACTCCTTCATCCGTCTGTGTCGCAGGCTTTTTATCCTCCTGTTCCATTCCAAAAAGATACTCGGAGTCAACCCATACCGAACCTGCATTTTCATCATAATTATCCTCAAAATATGTCTCTACTGGAAAAAGCGTTTTCACCGCATTTTCATAAATTCTGTTCTGAATATAATATATAAGATTAAAACTATAATTCATCATTATTACCATAAGTATTAAGCCTGTGAATATAAACATATACACAGGCCTGTACTTTCTATCACTCATACATCCTCCTTGCTTTGCGTTACCATTATATTGTATTCATGTCAGCCATGAATATGAACGCCAACTCGGTTTATTGCTTTGGATATTATGATGCTTATGTTTCTTATATCTGAATCAATGTCCTTCGGTGTCACATACATTTTTCCTGCGCCCTGAATAATACCTTCCGCGTCTATAACAGTAGGCACACCGATTGCCAGCACCGGCACACCTATATTATCTTTAGTAATGCCTACCCTGTGATTGCCAACACCCGACCCCGGATTAATTCCCTGGTCAGAAAGCTGTATCGTGCTGTTTAATCTGTTCACGCTTCTTGCCGCAAGCGCATCTATCGCAATGCATACATCAGGCTTTATCTGGCTTACAACGCCCTTTATAATGCCGGCAGTCTCGATACCAGTCTGTGCCATCACACCCGGACTAAGCGTGCATACACCTGTATCCCCTTCCTCATTTATATTGATGCAAATGTTGTCTATAACCTCAGGTCCAAGCGAATCCGATGTTATATTTCTGTTTCCAAGTCCTATGACAAGAATTTTTTCCGGCTTTACATTTTTATTCATGCGCTTTAACAGCTTAAATATATAACCAGCTAGTGTTGAGATAACCTCTTTGGCATAATCCTCATCACCACCTGTAATCTCGTCCGCTTCTATTGTAAGATAAGTTCCCTTCGGTCTTCCTATCGCTGTTTCGCCCAAATGATTTGTCACCTGCAATTCCGTGACTTTAACACCCATTCTTGATTTGGTGCTTTCTCTTAATCTTATTCCCTTTAATCTTCCTGCACCATTCATTGCCTCCTCATTTGCTTCAACAGCAAGGTCAGTTCTAACAACTATATTATCCATTTTTCACATCACCTCCCCAACATATTGTGTAGAAAAATGAAATTTTTATACCAAAATCTTCATTTGGTTCTTGACATATAGATGTTTGTACTATAAAATGTGTGAGTATGTTTACATTAGATCGTCCGTGTCCGGCTTTAATGCGAAACAGATATTATTATTGAATTATGATTTGGAGGTGTACGGATTGGCTAACATTAAATCTGCTAAGAAGAGAGTAATTACAAGTCAGGTAAGAGCTGAGAGAAATAAGGCGATTAAGTCTAGAGTTAAGACTTATATCAAGAAGGTAGAGGCTGCTGTTGCTGCTGGTGACAAGGCTGCTGCTAATGAAGCTCTCCCTGTTGCTATAGCTGAGATCGAGAAGGCTGCTTCTAAGGGAATCTTCCACAAGAACGCTGCTGCAAGAAAAGTATCTCACATTACTAAAGCTGTTAACGCAATGGCTTAATAAGAAGAACTTTAATATTTTAAAGAACCCAGTGCTGACACCCACTCGCACCGGGTTCTTTTTTATTTGCTGTATTTAATTATAATAAGTTCAACTCCAAGCCTATCATTAATTCTGCCCTGCTTAACCGCTTCTTCTGTTTTAGCACATTCATCCAGTGCACCTAACAGTGTATTCATTTCAAAAAATTTTGCCTGTGCCTGATATTTCCCTACAACAAATGGCGCAACATCTATCCTTGTAGCAATCTCTTTTCCAGAAATTCCTCTCGACATGAGGTCTTTTACCTGCAATATTCCGTTAAACTGTCTTACTATAAGAGAAAGTATTCTCATTGGAGGTTCTTTTAATTCAAGCAAATCATAATACAAATCAAGTGCCTGCTGCTGTTTCTTGTTGGCAATTGCGCTTATCATTTCAAATATATGGCTTGTTGTCTGTACAGAACACACATTTTCAACATCTTCTACAGTCACAACTTCCCTGCCGTGACAATAGTTTACAAGCTTTTCTATCTCCTGCTTTATATAATCCATGCCAGCACCTGTCTTATTAAGTATCAGATCACATGCTTCACGACTTATTTTAAGATTATCCTTAGCCAAAAGTCCCGCTATCCATTTCTCAAGAGTTGCAGGTGTCTGTGGTTTCATCTCGCATACATAACCAACAGAGTCTATTGCCTTATACACTTTGTTGCGCTTGTCCACAACTTTCTCAACCATTACAATAACAAGATAGTCAGGAATATGCTTAATATAATCAGCAAGCTCATCATTAGAACTCTTTAAAAATCCTGTATCTTCCATTATAACAAGTCTCTTCTCTGCAAAGAAAGGCATTGTCTCACAGACATTAATTATATCCTTTACACTGGCATTATCCGAATCAAAATACGAATAATTCATCGTGTCATCACCAGCTATAGCATTCCTTAACCTGTCCCTGTACTGCTTTTTAAGATACTCTTCCGCTCCATACAGAAGATATACACTCTTAAATTCGCCTTTCTTAATATCCTCACTTATGACCTTCAAACCTACTGCCTCCGTTTTTAATCTTTAATAATAGTATCAGATATGTACTGGTGGTTCAAGTTTAAAAATATTTCGCCCTATTGTGCATCTTTTATTTTTTTCGTTCTTTAAACACCTCAGTCTCATATGAACCATTCCATACACGCACCATAATCTCACCACATTCATCCGTCCTGTATACCTTTGTACCTGCATCTGTAAACCTCTGCAGAGTCTCCTTATGCGGATGGCCGTATGAATTATCTATGCCACAGGATATCAGCGCCGTTTCCGGCTTAACAAGCTTTATAAATTCTTCTGAACTTGCACCTCGGCTTCCATGATGTCCGGTTTTTAATACATTTATACCAGACGGATCCAGTCCACCACCTGATTTTTTTACATCCCGTATTATGCATTTTTCCGCCTTACTCTCCGCATCCCCCATCATCAGCATGGAAAAATCCCGCATAGATATAAGATAAACTGCTGAATAATCATTTGTTGATTCATAATTATAGTTCTTACATGGATGGACACAGCTTATATTAAGATTATCCACTGATACAGCATCTCCACTCACAGCATGCAAAACATTTATACCAGCACTATAAGCCGCTTCTCTGATTTCTGATAATGTCCCATGCATATCGTTAATATCCGGCAAAACAATGTTTTTTATTTCAAATGTGTTATCACACATATCAATCAGTTCATATATTCCACTTACATGATCTTTATCCGGATGACTTATAAATACATAATCAAGACTCCGTATCCCGGCATATTTAAGATAGCTGTAAATCCTGTATTTTCCGGTATTCTTCTTACTTGTGCTTCCGCCATCAAACAAAGCATTGAATCCTTCACTGGTCTGTAAGACAATTGAATCCCCCTGTCCCACATCAAGCATGCTTATTTTCATAGAACAGCCAATATTGTACTTCAACTGCATAGTAATAATTATGTACAATACTGCAGCCAGCACATTTCTATAAACTTCCGGAATACTAAAAAATCCCTTTACATAGTAAATTCCACACCATGCAATAAGAAATACATAATACAAAACGATAACCTTTTCAGGTGGATGTCCTGTTACAATAACAGTGCCTGATGAACCTGACGCCATCTCACACAGCCAGCTATACAAGTCAAGAATATATTCTCCTGCACCGGCAGTCCATAATGCGGCTTTCATTGATATAAGCCCGGTAATTCCTGTTAATATTCCGCTTACCATAACAACTGACATCAGCGGTATAACTATTATATTAAGCAGAAGACTTATAATCGCAATCTGTCCTGACATGCTCAGCATTACCGGAAGTGTTGCAATCTGGACACACAAGCCAGTAACAAGCATATCTATGACGTGTCTGTATACAAGTGTGGCCGTAAGAGAATCTGTTTTCTTCTTCTTGAAAAACAACATAACTGTTTCCTTGTTAGAAAAGACAGGCTTTACAAATATAATTCCTGTCATAGCAAGAAATGACATTATAAATCCCGAATTACTTATATAATAAGGATTGATAATAATTAATATTACAACCGCAAGTCCTAGAGTATTAGCACCATCACTTGTCCTTCCCAGCACATCAGCAAGCATAAACACAAGAATCATAATTACAGCACGCCCGGCAGACACACTGTTTCCTGTAATATACAGATATGATAGCATTATGACACTGCTTACCACCGCCGCAGGTATCATTCTTATAAATTTTTTAAGCAGCCTGTATACAGACATTCCAACCATTGTTATATGAAGTGCACTGATTGCAAGGATATGCGATATTCCATTTTTCTTGTAGACTTCCTTAACCTCGTCATCAAGAACACTCCTGTCACCAAGCACAATTGCCCTCATGGTGCCTGCATTCTTTTCTGTAAATGTGTTATCATACACATTTTTAATAGCATCCGCCATATTTAACAAACCTGCTTTTAAAGTTCCAGCTCTGGATGTTATATTAACGGCTTCATTAAAAATCCCCTGATAATTAATGCCAGTAGATGTATAATATGCTCTTGTATTAAACTGTCCTTCATTTGTCGGTTCTTCAAAGTCCTTTAGTTTTACCTTCACATACACATAATCACCTGCATGGCAGAATGAATCCTGCGAGTATATGATGATTCCAGATTTTACCGTTTCATTTCCATTCTCATCGTCTTTTTGCCAGTCAGGAATCAGCAATGCATTATTAAGCTTTGTAGCATAACTGTTATCGCCTGTAGTTACAGACACCACTTCTCCTTTGACATATGCATAACAGTCTTCTGATAGTTTTCCCTGATAACACATTCCACGGCTGTAATATTCAGTTCTTATCACCATAACCGGAAAAATCAACACAAATAAAATGTAAAACAACGGTGTTTTACTGTGTTTATAGAATATAAGATAGACAGCCATAATTATAATGCCAGCCAGGAGTACAATATACCTGTCAGAATATATTGATAAATATACGGCAGCCAGTCCAGCAACTGCTGCCACTAAAAAAGGTCTTTTCAAATATTTCCTTTCCAGAAATAATCACATTTTAAAATTACTTTTCAACAATTTCATTGTTCATGTAAAAAATACTGTCAAGACTAATAACATCACGATACATAAGATTAGAATTACCATTTACAAGGATTTTGACACCATCAATTCCATCAAGCCCTGTAAGTGAATCAACTAAAGAATATAAAGTGACATTACTCTTTGCATTAACCATATCTGATGCAAATTCAGAGCTCAGGTTGATATAGCATATCTTATCCTTGACAGAAATACTTAAAAGCTTGGTACTTGTTGGAACAGACTGATAACAGCCACTCTGGTCAGGACCATCTATTATCTGTTCAGCAACAACTTTTTCTAATGAAATATTTTTGTTATAACATATCTTTTTATTGGTTTTAACAAGTGCATCACCAGAACGGTTAGCATAATACAGGTTAATATTAACCCATTTTACATCCGATATTGCCCCTTCTGATGAATCCACAAAATCTTCTGAGCTCATATTGCCTATATTAGTTCCATCCTCATAAACAGCATCTTTTCCATCAACATAAAATCTCACATAAGTCACTCCGTCAATCTGTGACAGTGTCTTAACAACTGCAGCCCTGTAAAGAACTTCCGTTGAAGGCTTCATGTCATAATATGTGCTGTCAAAATAAACATTGACATATATGCTGTCAAATTCAATATCGGGTGAATTAACTCTTGACGGCTTAATGACACTGTTATCTTTTCCACTTTCTGTATCCATTATTTCAAGAAGCCGTACAGCAAGACTATGTGAATCATTTTCATCAACATTTACTTTATCCTCTATAAGTGCTGTGCCCTGACTGTTAGTAAAATATACCGTATACTCAGGTTCCTTGGTTTCAGATGAACATGCAGTTGACGTAAGCATAAATACAAATATTAAATTTAAACTTAATAATGTATAAATTATCTTTTTCATTATATTTATAATGCTCCTTTCCAGTTCTGCATGCTCTATCAGGCACTCATATCACTTATGCCTGTGGTGTATCAACATAATTAAGCGGTACTCTCATTGTAAATGTCGTTCCAATATTTTCTTCGCTGTGAACCTTTATAGTACCATGATGCATAATTATAATGTTTCTTACAATTGCAAGACCAAGTCCTGTTCCCCCTGTTTCCCTTGACCTTGCCTTATCAACACGGTAAAATCTCTCAAATATTTTGTTAATGCTTTCTTCTGGTATTCCTATACCAGAATCCTCTACTCTTATATAGAAATACTGGTAATCTGCATTAAGTGATACATGTACCCAGCCATCATCAACATTATATTTTATTGCATTTTCGACAAGATTAGAAATAACCTGTGTCATCTTAACCTCATCAATCTGTGCAACAACAGGTCTGAAACTTTCAAAAAGAAGTTCAATATTCTTCTTCTGGGCTATCGGTTTAAGCCTCTTAAGTGTCATCTCAAGCAGTTCATTCATATTAACGGATGTAATGTTGAGTGATGCTGTTGTCTTGTCCATTCTTACAAGTGTAAGCAGATCCTCAATAATCTTGCTTTCCCTGTCAATTTCTGAAACAATATCCTGCATAAATTCCTGATATACTTCAATAGGAACATTTTCCTGCGTATTAAGTGACTCTGCAAGCACTTTTATTGAAGTAATAGGAGTCTTTAACTCATGTGATACATTTGAAACAAATTCAGCTCTCGACTGGTCTGTCTCATTAGCCTTATCCATTATTCCGTTAAAGTCCTCAGCTATCTCACGGATTTCAGTATATCCCTTCATCGGAATTCTCTCATCAGTATGTCCTGCATTAACATTGGCAACTATATCTGTCAGTCTGCGGACCGGCTTGTTAAGGAAACGCGATGATACAAGCAGTGCAACAAAGCATATCGTTATAATTATAACTTTGATATTGTTATTCTGGCTGTTAACATTGACAAATAATGAATCAATTTCAGTGTAATCAAGGTCGGCAAGAAGGACTGCTATAAAATCACCGTTCTCATTATAGACAGGTGTAACTGCCTGAATATCTCCCGACTTCTTATCATACACTGAATTCGTCTTGTGACTAGTAAATATATCAAAAATCCTGGAATTAATTATTGTCTTACCTGTATCAGTTGAATAAGTATCCGCATACACATTGTAATTAAGATCTATCACTCTTATTCGTATCTGGTTCATTGCTGAATAGCTGTTAAGCCTGTCATTCATTCCCGCCATATCAGCTTCATGAAGTCCGGCATAACCGGAATATTCTGCCGCAATAAGAACAGCTTCGTTCTGCACAACAGCAGTCTGCCTTGTTATTACAGACTGTTTGTATATGTATTCGAAGCCTTCAAATGTGCCAATTACTGCCGCAGCTATTATTACAGCATTAATTACGAACTGCAGAAATGTATATCTTCTTATAAATCTTATAAAATTGCTAAAAGTTCTCGTCCAGAAAATTTTTCTGTGATTAATCCCTTTTTTATTATTTTTCTTTTTAAACATTAAAGTAATAACCTACTCCCCACTTTGTATGAACATACTTAGGTTCACTCGGATTATCTTCTATCTTCTCACGAAGTCTTCTCATATGGACATCCACTGTTCGTCCGTCACCTGAATAATCCTGTCCCCATACTGCTTTGAGAAGATTATCACGGCTGTATACTTTACCCGGATTAACAGCAAGCATTTCCAGTAAATCAAATTCTTTGGCAGTAAGATTAATTTCCTTGCCAGCAATATAAAGATTCCTGCTGTCACAGTCAATCTTCATGTCCCCTGCAGTAATTACATTACTCTTTGGCGCTTTCTTTTCCATCGAAGAATTACGTCTTAATATCGCCTTCATTCTCGCTTTCACTTCAAGAATATTGAAAGGCTTGGTAATATAATCATCTGCACCATACTCAAGTCCGAGAATCTTGTCCATGTCATCACCTTTAGCTGTAAGCATAATTATAGGTACATTTGAAAATTCTCTTATCTGCTGGCATACTGATAATCCATCAAGCTTTGGAAGCATAATATCAAGCAGAATTATATCGTATTCATTGTTTCTGACGTATTCAAGTGCTTCTTCGCCATCATAAGCACAGTCAACGACACTGTAATCCTGTATAAGACTGAACTTAAGCCCTTTTACTATCATCTTCTCATCATCAACAACCAATACTCTGCCTGCCATATCTTACTCCTTTTATCAAACTCTTATATAATCTTTTATCTTATTAAATGCAGATTCCTTAATACCTGATACTTTCATAATATCTTCTATTCTTTCGAACCGTCCGTTACTGTTTCTGTAACTGATTATATCTGCCGCCCTTGAACTTCCGATTCCCGGAAGGCTCATAAGCTGTTCCTGTGTTGCACTATTGATATTAATCAGCACGTCCGCTGAATCTGCAGTACCAGCATTTCCTGATATCTTTTCACTCTCACACGGAATATACACCCTGTCTCCGTCAGAAAGCACTCCTGCCATATTAAGGGATGATGTATCGGCACATTCAGATACACCGCCAGCCATTTCTACAGCCTCATACATTCTTGTCCCGGCCGGACACTCTACAACTCCCGGCTCTAAAACATCCCCACATACATACACATAAATATTTTCTGCGATATCCTCCTCAGAAATGCCATAATCAGCTGATGATTCCTGAATCTTGACAAATGTATCTTCTCCCTGTGGCTTATTCTTTCCCGAAACATAAAAGCCACCCGCAGTAATTAATATAACTGCCAGTGCAGCATATTTAACTGTCTGTTTATGTTTCTCATAATATTTTTTATAATTCATGTACAATCTCCTTAACTTTCCGGTCAAGGAAATCCCCTTTGCGTACCTTTATATTTTACAGAATTGTTACAACGAATACAAGCCTAATTTTAGTTTAAATGTTTACACATTTTTTGTTCTTTGGTAAAATGTTACTATTAACGGCTAAGGGAGGAAAGCCATGACATCTTCAAAGAAATCAATTCTTAATTCTAATCTGACTTATGTAATAGCATTTGTGCTTCCTTTAATTATGATGGCAGCACTTTATTATACCCGGGAAATATTTCCATGGGGAAGCGACTGCTATCTAAGATCAGACATGTATCACCAGTATGCCCCTTTCTTTTCGGAATTGTGGCACAAGATAAGGAATGGTGAAAGTCTTACATATTCATGGGATATTGGTATGGGAACCAACTTTACATCATTATATGCGTATTATCTTGCCAGTCCCGCGAACTGGTTTATTGTATTATTTCCGCAGAAATATATGATTGAGATTATGAATTCCCTTATCATATTAAAAATTGCCGGCAGCAGTCTTGCAATAACATATTACATAACAAGACATTTTGATACTAAAAACTGTGTGGCTGCCCTGTTTGGCATGTTCTATGGAATGTCCGGATTCATTGCAGCATACAGCTGGAACATCATGTGGCTTGACTGTGTAATATTATTACCACTTATAATGCTTGGTCTTGAAAGACTTGTTAATGAAAATAAATGTATCTTCTACTGTGTAACACTGGGATTATGTATATTTACCAACTATTATATTTCAATCATGGTATGTATTTCTGTTGTTATTTACTTTATCGTACTTATGATTTCATATAATGGTCCGGTAAGCATATTACAATATGTAAAGAAATTCATTAATTTCTGTATATATTCACTCCTCGCAGGTGGACTTGGTGCCTGCCTTTTACTGCCGGAATTTTATACATTTTCTTTATCTGCATCAAGTGACACTTCATTTCCTGCACAGTTAAAATCATATTTCAGCATACTTTCAATGCTTACAAGGCAGCTTATTAATGTTCCTGTTCATCTCGGACTTGAACATTTTCCTAACATATATTGTGGTGTTGCTGTATTTTTGCTTATTCCGCTCTATGTTATGTGCAAAAAAATCAATGCCCGTGAAAAAATCGGAAAATGTATAATTCTTCTGATTTTCTTAACAGCATTTAACCTCAATATACCTAATTATATATGGCACGGTCTGCATTTTCCAAACAGTCTTCCATGCAGACAGTCTTTTATCTACATATTTTTTGTTCTTACTATGTGTTTTGAGGCTGTATATAATATAAAAGAGTTATCTAATAAACAGATTGGTACTTCATTATGGATTTCAATTGGTCTGCTTGTTCTTTTTGAACAGTTATTTATGGCTGAGGGAAGTTCTTATTCATTCAAGATTGCATATGTAAGTGGAATATTCATATTGTTATATGCTCTGCTTATGTTTATTAACAATAATGCAAAGCTTAAAATACCGCTTGTACTTCTGCTCACATTTTCTGTATCAATCATAGAATGTACTCTTAATATGGATTCGACAGGTATCGGTACAACGAGCCGTACATCATATCTTCTTGATTATGATGCAGTAAAGACTGTTACTAAAACAGTTGCTGATAACGACGATTCATTTTACCGTATGGACAAGCTTTTTGGTGCAAGAACCAAAAATGATGGTGCATGGCATAATTACAAAACTGTATCCACATTTTCTTCTACATGTAATGCAGGTATATCAAAACTATTCAATTATCTTGGTTTAGAGAATTCAACCAATGCATATGGATGCAATGGTCTCACAGAAGTAACTGATATGATATTCTCTGTTAAATATACCATAAGCAACAAGCTTCTTGCAGAAAGTAATTTAAGAAGCTACTATACAGGAAGTGATGGTGAGTTCATATATAAAAATAATTATACTCTTCCGATAGGATTTGCTATTAATGAACAGTCTGCTTCCAAAATGAATTTCATGACTGCCAATAACGGTATTGAAAACCAGAATCTTATGATTCAGAATATGACAGGGATAAGTGATGTATTCACTGTAGTTGATGAATTTCCTAACGAATCAGAGTGTACTATAAAGCCACAAAAAGATGGACATTTGTATCTTATAGCTGCCAACCAGTCCGTTGATTACATAACCGTAACGCTTAATAATTCAGACAAATCTTATTCTTACAGTAACTTAAAAAGTAATAACAGAATTATTGATGTAGGTTATGTCACAAAATCTGACACAGTGGAAGTTACCGCCGAAACAGGTATGAATCTTACTGCTTATATGCTTGATTCTGATAAGTTAATCAAGGCTTACAATATTCTCAATGCAGAAAGTTATCAGGTTGATTCATATACAGATACTCATTTTAAAGGATCAATCAGCTTATCTTCTGACAAGACTGTTCTGTTTTCTATTCCGTACGATGCCGGATGGTCTGTATATGTTGATGGCAAACGTGTAGATACATTTGTATGGAAGAACGCTTTGTTATGTGTTGATGTTCCAGCCGGAACACACTCACTTGAATTAAGGTATGTTCCGCACAATTTAATATTGGGTTGCGTTTTAACTGCATTTAGCATTATTATATTGATTGGCATATATGTGTCTGCCCGTCTTATAAAGAACGGCAGAATACATACTGATAACTGGCCTATTTTCATCAGAAAGTATCTTGAACTTCCTGTTATAGAATCTGTTGCAGAATCTAATTCTGATAATCAGGACGACAATTTCCTTAATAAGAATATACAAGAAACTATTCTTGATGAAATGAATGATTTTGATAATCTCGAATCTCCGGATTTCGAAGATGATACATCAGATTATAATTTAAAAGACAATGAAACCAAGGAGGATTTATAAATGAAATTATGGGGTGGACGATTCACCAAAGAAACTAATGAGCTTGTTAACAACTTCAACGCGTCAATTTCATTTGACCAGAAGTTCTATAAGCAGGATATTGAAGGAAGTATTGCACATGCTACTATGCTTGGCAAGCAGGGAATTATTCCTGAAAGCGAAAGTGAGCAGATTGTAGAGGGTCTTAAGGGAATTCTTGCTGATATCGAATCAGGAAAGCTTGAAATCACTGATGAATATGAGGATATCCATACATTTATGGAAGCTACTCTTATCGAGAGAATCGGTGATGCCGGAAAGAGACTTCACACAGGACGAAGCAGAAACGATCAGGTTGCTCTTGATATGAGACTTTTCACAAGACAGGAAGTTCTTAATACTGATGCTGAGCTTAAAGAGCTTATGGCTGTTATCTTAAGAATCATGAAAGAAAACACTCATACATTTATGCCTGGATTTACTCATCTTCAGAAGGCACAGCCTGTTACTGTTGCTCATCATTTCGGTGCATATTTCGAAATGTTCAAGCGCGACAGAAGCAGACTTCACGACATATATGAGAGAATGAACTACTGCCCTCTTGGTGCAGGTGCACTTGCAGGAACAACTTATCCATTAGACAGAGAACTTACTGCTTCTCTTCTTGGTTTCTACGGACCAACACTCAACAGTATGGATTCTGTTTCTGACAGAGATTACCTTATTGAATTCTTATCTGCATTATCAACTATCATGATGCATTTAAGTCGTTTCTCTGAGGAAATATGCATCTGGAATTCTAATGAATACAGATTCATAGAACTTGATGACGCTTTCAGTACAGGAAGCTCTATTATGCCTCAGAAAAAGAACCCTGATATCGCAGAGCTTGTAAGAGGTAAGACAGGCAGAGTATATGGTGCTCTTATGAGTCTCCTTACAACAATGAAGGGTATTCCTCTTGCTTACAACAAGGATATGCAGGAGGATAAGGAATTATCATTTGACGCATTTGACACAGCCAAGGGCTGCATCAGCCTTTTCAAGGGCATGATTGATACCATGAAGTTCAACAACAAGAGAATGGAAGATTCAGCAAAGAACGGCTTCACTAATGCTACTGATGCTGCTGACTACCTTGTTAAAAAGGGAGTTCCTTTCAGAGAAGCCCACGGTATTGTCGGCCAGCTTGTTCTTATGTGCATTGAGAAGAATATTGCACTTGATGACCTTTCACTTGAAGAATACAAGGCTGTAAGCCCTGTATTTGATGAAGATATCTACGAGGCTATCAGCCTTCAGACTTGTGTAGATAAGAGACTTACTCTTGGTGCTCCTGGACCGGAGGTTATGAATAAGGTTATTGCTATATATGATAAATATATGGAAGAGAATTAAATAGTAAGAGTATTTCGGGGTTGTACAGTCTGTGAGTTAAGCATTAGCGACAACTTTAGGTAAGCTGACCTAGTGGCTGTAAATGCCGCCATATACAGAGTTTATTACGGTGCAGGAAATCAAACGCGCTTCGCTTGAACGAGATTTCCTGCACCGCTCTTTTGTATATAGCGGCATTAACACCCACACGGTAAGCTTACATGCCGTTGTCGCTAACGCTTAACTCACAGACACTACCACCGCGAAGTACTTATCGCTCTTCACATATATCAAAAAAGGACGGTGTAAGGCTTATACCTTACTGCCGTCCTTTTTCGACCGTACAACCATAAAAATTATACCCTTATCTTCGTACCTTTTGTATCCCTGTGTGCCGTCTTCATCTTGGCAAAGCTGATACTCTTGCCCTTATATTCCATTGTGAACTCGTCACCTTCTGTAAGCAGGAATACATCTTCTATATAATCGTCTTTTGAAAGCTTGATTCCTCTTACGCCAACAGCACTCTTCTTCTTCATTGGAATGTCTGTTAACGGGAATTTTAAGAATACTCCGCTTTCTGTCTGTACAATTACATTCTGATTGCTCTCAACAACCTCTTCTTCCTTGATTTCACCATCAAGCGAGAATTTAGAATAAATCTCTACTCTTGCGTCTGTTGAATACATTCCGATAAGCTTATCGTCATCTGCTAATTTCGTACATGCAACTGTACGCTTTGCAACCTGGAATTCTTCGCTGTCTACAAGCTTCATCATTCCCTGTCTTGTGACAAAAAGCATTTTCTGATTCTTAAGCCGTTCAAATGGAGTAATGTACACAATTATCTCCTTAGAGCTGTCATAATTACACAGATTATCAATAGGAGTGCCTTTATCCCTGAACTTAGTAAATGGCAAATCCTTTATCTTTAACTGGTGCATATCTCCCGTATCAGTAAATATGCAGATTTTATCTGTGTTCATTACCGGAATGACATATTTGTTCTCATTAAATACAGCCTCTTTATTTCTCTCAAATGCAGCCATATCAATAGTTCTTGCATATCCGAATCTGTCCATGATGAACATAACTTCCATCTCAGGAATCTTCTTTTCCTCGAATACAGCAGCTTCGCCATCTTCGATTACAGTTCTTCTTGCAACACCATATTCTTTCTTAATATTAATAAGATCAGCCTTGATAACCTTAGCCATCTCTTTTCTGCTGCCAAGTATCTTTTCATACTTCTCAATCTTCTTAACACATTCGTCATATTCCTTCTGAAGATTAAGAATTTCAAGACCAATCAGCTTGTACAGACGCATTTCCAATATGGCGCTTGCCTGTCTTTCAGTAAAATCAAGACCTGCAGCCTGCTTCTTTGACTGCTCTGACTTAAACTTGATTCCCTCGACATTACCATTGACAAGGCAGTCTTTAGCCATCTTAAGATTAGCACTGCCTCTTAATATCTCGATAATAAGGTCAATAATATCACACGCTCTTATAAGACCTTCCTTAATCTCCCTGTTAGCCTTCTCCTTTTCAAGAAGTGTTGTGTACTTTCTTGTAGCAAGCTCATACTGGAAGTTAATGTGGTGTCTTATTATATCCTTGATACCTAAGGTCTCAGGTCTTCCATCAACGATAGCCAGCATATTTACGCCAAATGTATCTTCTAACTTGGTCTTCTTATACAGAAGATTCTCAAGATTCTTAACATCAGCGTTCTTCTTAAGTTCAAGGACAATTCTTATTCCTTCCTTAGAAGATTCATTGGAAATGTCGACAATATCGGTAGTTTTCTTAGTCTCTATAAGACTTACAACATCAGATATGAATTTACCTATGTTAGCACCAATCATTGTGTATGGAATCTCTGTAATAACAAGCTTGTCCTTCTCAGAACGGTTCTTGGCAGGCTCGAATACGACCTTACCTCTTAACTTAATCTTACCTGTTCCAGTCTCATATATTGCACCTAGCTCGCTTTTATTAATTACAATTCCACCTGTAGGAAAATCCGGTCCAGGGCAGAGCTGCATAAGCTCATCTGTTGTGATATCCTCATTATCCATATATGCACATACTGCATCGACAACCTCTGAAAGATTGTGTGGAGGGATATTCGTTGTCATACCAACAGCAATACCATCTGCACCGTTTACAAGCAGATTAGGCACTCTTACAGGAAGAACCTCAGGCTCTTTTTCTGTCTCATCAAAGTTAGGCACGAAATCAACAACATTTTTATCAAGGTCAGCAAGATACACATCCTGTGTGAACTTCTTTAACTTAGCTTCTGTATATCGCATGGCGGCAGCTCCGTCACCTTCGATAGAACCGAAATTTCCGTGTCCGTCAACAAGCGCCATACCCTTTTTAAAATCCTGTGAAAGTACTACAAGTGTCTCATATATTGAACTGTCACCATGTGGATGGTATTTACCCATTGTATCACCAACGATACGTGCAGACTTTCTATGAGGCTTGTCGTAATTAAGCCCCAACTGGTCCATGGCATACAGCACCCTTCTCTGTACCGGCTTTAAACCGTCCCTTACATCAGGAAGTGCTCTCGCTGTAATAACGCTCATGGAATAATCTATATAGGACTTCTGCATAACCTCAGAATACTCAGTCCTTATAATCTTCTCAGCCATTTTCTACTCCTTTAGCTTTTACGCATCAATCTCAGCTTCATTAGCATGCGTATATATAAATTCTCTTCTAGGTGGTACATCTGTACCCATAAGCATTGCTGTAACCTCAGTTGCAAGCCTTGCATCCTCAATCTCAACCTGCTTTAAAATTCTTGTCTCAGGATTAAGAGTTGTCTCCCATAACTGGTCAGGATCCATCTCTCCAAGACCTTTGTATCTCTGCAATGTAAATGTTCCTGAAGTATGCTTCTTTCTGTAATCCTCAAGTGCCTTATCATCATACAGATATTCGCCCTCGCCCTCGCCCTTCTTAGGCACAACCTTATAAAGAGGCGGTGTGGCAATATATACATGTCCCTGATTAATAAGCTCAGGCATGAATCTGTAGAAAAATGTAAGAAGCAGTGTATCAATATGTGCTCCATCCACATCAGCATCAGTCATGATAATAATCTTATTATATCTTAATCTGCTGATATCAAAGTCATTGCCATAGCCCTCTAAGAATCCACAGTTGAATGAATTAATCATTGTCTTAATCTCGGCATTGGCAAGTACCTTATCAATACTTGCTTTCTCAACATTAAGAATCTTACCTCTGATTGGAAGAATTGCCTGCGTTCTTCTGTTTCTCGCAGTCTTTGCTGAACCTCCGGCTGAATCTCCCTCTACAATGAACACTTCACATTCCTCCGGATTCTTACTCTCACAGTTGGCAAGCTTTCCGTTGCTGTCTATAGAGAACTTCTGCTTTGTAAGCATGTTTGTCTTAGCCTTTTCTTCTGCTTTTCTTATCTTCGCAGATTTTTCGGCACAGGCAATTACAGCGTTAAGGTCGTCCAAATGTCTGTCGAAATAAAGCTGTACCTCGTCACCTGTTACATTTGCAACAACTGTACCAGCATCAGGATTATCAAGCTTGGTCTTAGTCTGACCCTCAAATCTTGGTGCAGGGTGCTTAACTGCAACAACCGCAGTCATACCGTTTCTTACATCAAGACCTGTAAAATTAGCGTCCTTATCCTTCAAGATACCAAGCTCTCTCGCATACTGGTTAATAATCGTTGTAAACTTGGTCTTAAAGCCTGTAATATGCGTTCCACCCTCCTGAGTGTATATGTTATTACAGAAGCCAAGAATATTTTCCTCAAATTCATTAACAAACTGGAATGCAACTTCAACCTCAATATCGTCCTGCTTCTCCTTAAAATAGATAATATCGCAGACTGTCTCTTTGCCATTGTTAAGGTCTTTGATATATGCTTTAAGTCCGTCAGGCTCATGGAAAGTTTCCTTATCCTCGCTGCCCTTTCTCTTATCCTCGAACTCAATAGTAAGTCCCGGATTAAGATATGCTGTCTCGTGAAGCCTGCTCTTTATCGCGTCTGCCTTGAATCTTGTCTTTTCAAATATTTCTCCATCAGGAAGAAATGTAACAGTTGTACCAGTATCATTCTTTCTGCATGTACCAATCTTTTCAAGCGGCGCTGTTGCTTTTCCACGCTCGTATCTTTGCTTGTACACACCACCATCAACTCTTATCTCAACCTCAAGCCATACAGAAAGTGCATTAACAACAGACGCACCAACTCCGTGAAGTCCGCCTGATATCTTATATCCGCCATCTCCGAACTTTCCACCTGCATGAAGTACCGTAAATACAACCTCAACCGCAGGTATTCCGGCTTTAGGGTGGATTCCGATAGGAATACCTCGTCCGTTATCCTTGATAGTTGCTGTTCCATCATCATTAAGAGTTACATTTATCTGTGTACAGAAACCTGCCAGATGTTCGTCCACCGAATTATCAGCAATCTCATATATAAGATGGTTAAGTCCCTTAGTTCCGACGCTTCCAATATACATACCAGGTCTCATTCTTACCGCTTCAAGACCTTCCAGTATTGATATACTGTTAGCATCATATTTATTAACTGCCATTACTTAATTACTCTCCTCTTTACTTTCCAAAATATGTGTTGAATATATCATCGAAACTGCTATCTAAAGACAGGCCATTTCTGATACTCAATCCTTTCCATTCACTATCATTAAATTCCATGTAAATATCAGATTCATATTTTTCAAAGTCTTCATTAAACTTTTCCAATTTCCTCTTTTCAAGAATTGCAGATTTATTAACCTCTGTCTTTGCCTTATCATTGTCTGATGTACATCTGATAATATAATATCTGCCTTCTGCTTCAACAACCTTACTCATTTCACCTGTTGCCAGATCAAAAGCTGCCTTTTCAAATGCGCTGTCCATTTCATCACGCTTTAACTCATATTCATATTCGCCATCTGCATTATATTCTTTCGCAACAGCAAAAAATGAACTTCCTGAATTAACAAGATTATATGCTTTATTAATCTCATCTTCAGAATCGGAAACAATATACTGGATATCGATAACCCTTGCCTCATCAGCACTTACCTCTATATCCATTTCAGATGTTAAATCTGAATATAATTTCTTAGCTATGGCAAATTCAGTAAACATTACATTTAATTTTTCCTTAGTTATGCCTGTGCTCTTAATCTGTGAGTCTGATAATCCTGCATAATACTCATCAACTGCTTTGCTTACCGCATCCTTTTCGTCTCTTCCTAACACTACCCCGCGTTCTTTTGCTTTTACATTCATAGCTTTAACGCGCATAAGTTTAACTTTTACCTGATCTTTAATATAACTTTCAAAATCAGCATCTCCAATTGATTCTTTCCATATATCGCTGCCAAACATTTCCTCATATTGTTTCTTTAAATCCGACATGAGTATTTCAGCTTCACATGTATATGTTGTCTGCTGACCTGCTGTTTTTATCAGTTCACCGCTCTTCATTCCCGTAGTAAAATATATTCCTTTTCCATTAAAGAATTTAATATATCCCGCTACGAGAAGTACAACAATAAGAATAATTCCTAATATAATAAATGTTTTCTTTCTTCTTTTCATATTCAATCCTCTTTACTTACTTGTGATATGGCTCATTCTTCATAATTCTATAAGCCCTGTATATCTGTTCCAACAGGATAACTCTCATAAGCTGGTGTGGAAATGTCATTTTAGAAAAACTAAGCTTGTAATCTGCTCTTTTAAGTACAGCTTCCGCCAGTCCAAGAGAACCTCCTATAACAAATGTTATGTTACTTGTTCCCTCTATGCCAAGCTTTTCTATCTTCTCTGACAGCTCAACAGAATCAAGCATCTTCCCCTCTATTGCAAGTGCACATACATAAGCATCATCTTTAATTGCAGAAAGGATTCTCTCCCCTTCCTTATTCTTAATCTGCTCATTAACAACATCACTCGCATTATCTGGTGTTTTCTCATCAGGCAGTTCTACGATATCCAGCTTGCAATATCTTGAAAGCCTCTTGGAATATTCATCAACCGCCTGTGTATAAAATTTTTCTTTAATCTTACCTACACATACAACAGTAATACGCATTTATATTATCCTTCCACAAAGAAATATCCGCCATTATCAAGCTTGAATACTTCTAACTGTTCAAGAAGTTCTTCATTGCTTAAATCAGCCACATCCATTCCTTCATCATCCATGACTTCTCTTAATTCTTTAATATCTTTACAATATACTGCCATACAGTCCTCTAAGAATTCCTTAGCTTCCTCCAGATCATATGCAACAGGCTCATCAAAAAGCTGTTTCTGATCTCTTAAAAATACCTTTGCACACTCATCAATATGCTTATCCATAAATCAATCTCCTTATACAATATCTTTAAATTGTTCCCTTAATGTTCCTTCTACCCATCCTGTAATGAATCGTCCGTGTTTTTTTACATCAGAGGCAGCCTTTTCCATAACATATGAGTAATATACCTTGTCCAGCATGGCAATATCATTATAATTATCACCAAATGCCATACATTCTTCCAGTTTTAATCCGAAATATTTCTGTATCTGTTCAATTCCTCTTCCCTTATTGACAGCAGAGTCCATAAAGTCTAAGTACAATTCACCTGATACAAGCACTGAAGCCCTGTCACTCCATTTATTAATAAAGTGGTCTTTAGAATTCTTAATTCCCGACATATCGCACACAGCAATCTTTAATATATCCTCATCAATATCAGTGAACTTATCTACTAATGTAGTATGATAATTAACAACCTTAGTCATTCTGTAATGATACTCCTCTGACTTAGGCTTAATATATGCCGTATGCTCACCCGAAACAAGTACTTCACAATTGGGCTGTGCTATCACATCTTCTATTATCTCTAACGCAAGTTTTCTGTCCATCGGAGTCTTTCCAATAGTTTCGCCCCTGTACTCTACCAGTGCGCCATTCTCTGCAATATAAGCAAGCTTATTGCTTATTGGTTCAAAAAGTCTCTTAAGGCTTGTTATCTGCCTGCCGCTAGCCGGTGCAAATATAACACCGCTTTCAACAAGTCTGTCAATATATTGAATTGCTGATTCATCAACACTCTGTGCTCCATTAAGAAGCAGTGTTCCATCAAGGTCGCATGCTATGAATTTAACCATCTGTACTCTCCTTAAAATGCTTTAAGCTCATGCATAAGTCTTGCAACAGGAAGTCCGACAACATTATTATAATCGCCTTCTATTCCCTTAATATATGCTGCAAATCTCCCCTGAATACCATATGCACCAGCCTTGTCCATAGGCTCTCCTGTGCTTATATATTCCTTGATTTCTTCGTCAGTCATATCATATACCCACACATCAGTCTTTTCATAAAAACTTACATTTTTATGGGCGCTGCATATAGTGACACCTGTATACACCTGATGAATCTCACCTTCTAAAGACTTAAGGATTCTGAATGCGTCTTCTTCGTCCTTAGGCTTTGTAAGTATTTCTCCCTTATGGTAAACAATAGTATCTGCACCTATAACAATTACAGCATCCTCTTTATCTGTATATTGCTCCAATACTGACTGTGCCTTGATAGAAGATAATTCTCTTACATAATCTTCCGGCTCCATCTCTTTAATATTCTCATCTGCATCACTTGTAACAACAGTAAAATCAAGTCCTACCTGACTCATAAGTTCTCTTCGTCTTGGTGAACCCGATGCAAGTATCAAATGTTTCATAAAACTTCCATCTCCTTGTTCTTCACTGTATTTTGTGGTCAGAGCCTACTCCGACTCATACATATGGCATTATAACATATAAAAAAAGAATTCTCCACATTTTATGGAGAATTCCCTTTCATAAACTATGTTATATTACTTATCAGATTTCTTTCTGTTTACAGCAATAACAATACCAGAAACAATTACAGCTGCAACAAGAATTCCAATATATATGCCAATATGCTTATTATCACCAGTCTGTACTAAATCTTCATCAGCACCAACCTCTGCCTTTTTGCCATTCTTAACAGTTGAATCAGAATCCATTGCTGAATTGTCCGAAGTTTTCTTTATATTGCTTCCATCTGCAACATAATCCTCATCAGCAGCTACCTGTCCTTTCTTTGTAGCACAGGTAACCTGTTCTTCGTCTGCTGCAACCTGACCTGTTGTTACATTATTACCTGAATAATCTGAACCTGAAATTGTATGTGATGGCTTAGTTTCTTTTTCCCCAGTCTTTGTTTCACTCATGCCACCAGTTGTCTTAGATTCTTTCTCAGTTGACTTTACCGCCTCTGTTGATGCGCTCTCTGCTGACTTTGTTGTCTCTGTCACATCTATTCCTGACTTTGATGCCTCTGTTACTCTTTCAGTTGGCTTTACCGCCTCTGTTGATGCATTTTCTGACGACTTTGTTATTTCTGTTGATTCACTCTCTGCTGATTTTGATGTCTCAGAAACAGTCTCCCTACTTGTTGTGCCTTCTTCCTGCTCGTCTGATACAAAATGTAACTGACCACTTACATTTTCAAATGTCTTTGCAATAACTCTGCCGTTGCAGGTATTATAAAGTTTTACATCAGCATATGGAGCAATAACAATTCCACACAGCTCTCCAATCTGGATATTTCCCTTGACATTTACAGCATTCAGGATAACAGTATCAGAAATATCAACATCTGTAAGACCGCCTGTTCCCTTACCATTCACATTAAATCTGTAAAATGAAGTGTCTGCATTGCCACAAAGCATGTTGATAATAACAAACTGGCCATTCGCTTTATTCTTAATTGTAAAATTGTCATTAAGCGAATAAAACTCTGATACTTCATTCTTCTGCCAGTCAGTATAATTTCTGGCATACATATTAACAACTACAATCTGCTTGTTTTCAAGTCCTGAAAGATCAATAACCTTACTGTCATCAGCCTTAATAACAATATCAGCGTCATCATCCGATGTCTGTGCATACTTTTCAAATGTATTTCCTACACTCTGTCTTGCACCTGTAACATCCATATAATCTCTGTCATAAAAGACATTAATTATATCGCGGCAGTTTCTCACATCTACCACCGCTCCAGTTCTTACTCCATTAGAATCCTTAATATAGTACATATTTTCTTGGGCATCATAATCATAATCGCTGCCAAGTACCAGATTATTAAATGCATTTGTATCTACTCTCATGTATGAAGACGATGATGCATCAAAATCTCTTACATATGTAGTTCCTACACTCTTATCATGCCATGAGCTTAAATACTGGTCTGTAATGTGTAAAGTATTAACAGCAAAACTTGTCTGGTTATGATTAGTATTTCTAAACTCCTCTGCAACAAGCCCATATGGCTTTGCTGCCCCAAGAAGTTCATTAAGTACATCCTGTGTCTTAGAGCGTGCCCCTGCTTTTATAGATATTCCAGCTAATACAGCCCCCGCTATCATAGCTACGGAAAGCACACCTGCCAACAACTTCTTAACCTTTGGTTCCAGCTTGCTAAAATGCTTTTTTAAAAACATTACATTCCCTCCATTAATAATTTAGCAATTCCCCTATCTGACTATATTTCTTCCCCTCGCCAAGTATATTAGCATTAGTACCATGGTACCGCTTCCCCCTTTGGGTGGGGTATTTTAATCGTTTAAATAAAAGAATCCACAAAAGATACCATTATCAAATGTATATCTTCTGTGGATTTTACTTAATACAAATATTCTAATTAAGCCTCAATACTTCTGTTCATTGCTGACTCTAACGCATCAATGGAAGCTCTGATAATATCATGGTCAATACCAATACCAAAGTAATTCTTTCCATCTTCGCCTGTAATTCCAACATATGCAATAGCACTTGAATCTGAACCCTTCTTTAATGAATGTTCCTCATAACAGAAAATGTCGCATGGCTTTCCAAAATGTTCTGAAAGTGCATTACTTACAGCATCAAGACGACCATTACCGCCATTTTCAATATTACTCTTCTTACCATTCTCATCAATAGTTACAACTGTCTGTATACCGTTAATCTGTTTGAAATGTACTTCTGTAATCTTAAATACCGGGGTGTACTTCTTATATCTCTTCTCAAAGATTTCAAGGACTTCATCTGGTGAAAGTTCCTTATGATGTACATCAGAAACATCCTTAACCGCATATCCTAAATCTTCTCTCATAGCCTTAGGAACAATCATTCCATAATTATGTTCAAGAACATATGCTACGCCACCCTTACCTGACTGGCTGTTAATTCTGATAACATCTGAATCATATGTACGGCCAACATCTTCAGGATTAATAGGAAGATATGGAACAGTCCACTTGTTAGGATCATTTTCGATTCTGTAATGCATTCCCTTTGAAATAGCATCCTGATGTGAACCTGAGAAAGCTGCAAATACAAGCTTACCACACCATGGATGACGGTCATCAATCTTCATCTGTGTAAGTCTTTCAAATACCTCAGCAAGATGTGGCATATCAGAAAGATCAAGTTCAGGATCAACACCCTGCATATACATATTCATAGCAAGTGTAATAATATCAACATTACCTGTTCTCTCGCCATTACCGAAAAGTGTTCCCTCAATTCTGTCTGCACCCGCAAGAATTCCTAACTCCGCATCAGCAACACCTGTTGAACGGTCATTATGTGGATGAAGAGAAATAATAACATTCTCTCTGTTGTGCATGTACTTAGACATATATTCAATCTGACTTGCAAATACATGTGGAAGTGACATCTCAACTGTAGCTGGAAGATTGATAATACATTTCTTATCAGGAGTAGGCTGCCAGATATCAACAACAGCATTGCATACCTCAAGCGCATACTCTGGCTCTGTTCCTGTGAAGCTCTCAGGGCTGTACTCAAAAAGGAAGTTTCCGCCATCAGCCTCTGCAAGTTCCTTTAATAACTTAGCTCCATCAATGGCAATCTGCTTAACCTCTTCCTTAGACTTTTTGAAAACCTGCTCTCTCTGTGCTAAAGATGTAGAATTATATACATGTACGATTGCTCTTGGAGCGCCCTTTACTGCTTCAAATGTCTTCTTGATAATGTGTGGTCTTGCCTGTGTAAGTACCTGGATTGTAACATCATCAGGAATCATGTTTTTCTCAATAAGTGTACGGCAGAATTCATATTCTGTCTCAGAAGCTGCAGGGAAGCCAATCTCAATTTCCTTAAATCCTACTTCTACTAACATCTTGAAGAATTCAAGCTTTTCATCAAGACTCATAGGTTCTACAAGAGCCTGGTTGCCATCTCTTAAATCAACTGAACACCAGATTGGTGCCTTATCAATGTACTCCTTGTTTACCCAGTCATTGCACTTAACTGGTGGCATAAAATAACCTCTTTCATACTGTCTGTAATCAAACATTCCTAAACCTCCTGAAAATAATAATATGTATTCTTAATAAGTAAAAGCTTTCTTAAAGATATGCATAAAAAAATCTTTCGTCTATGGGTGTTCTTACCCAAAGAGACGAAAGATATAATCTCACGCGATACCACTCTTCTTCATAGCTATGCTATGCACTCACTGAATACGTACAATAAATGTATTATATTCTGTCCACTATAACGGTTGGCTTCCGGCTACTCCTACTTCTCACTTTAATAAGGATTTCAGGTAGCAGCTCCAAGGCGAGTTCAATAAGTTCCTTCGGCTGCCTCGCACCTTCCGGCAGTTCTCTGACTCTGGTTCCTATCTAATAGTCCTCTTCACAGCATTTACTTATTATGTACGCTTATTATACTTGTCATTTTTTACAAAGTCAAGCATAAATTCAAGTTCTTCTTTGGAAATATTCTTATCAGAATATCTGGCTTTTTCATAACTTCTTGTAATTCTTTCAGCAGTCACAGCATTTGAAGTAATATTATTTCTTGTGATATCCTCAGGCTGCATATAAGTCAAACTGTTTACAGCCATCTTTTCTTTTCTCTTATCCGGCATCGCTGCCTTTTTAAATGCTTTTCTATATTGCATATTAACCGCAAGATTGGTTTTCTCCACAGCACGCTTAGACCTTCTGATTTTTCTTTCATGCCTGCCTGTTCCTATGAATTCGACTTCATCTCCATTATCATCCCTTGATTCCTTGAACTTTCTCGCATATCTTACAATAACATATATAACAGCAATCATTAACCCTGTAATAATAACCACTGTGAAAGCAACGAAAACTGCCTGCATAACAGGATTATCCGCATATTCTTTTATCTCTGTTTCCTCATACAAAGCATCATCCTTATTGATTGGTTGAGTTGGCTGCTGAGGCAGAGCTTCGTCATTTTCTTTCATAAGCATGAGCAGCAATTTAAGAAGCGGTCTGAATACTACACCTAAGATACTTCCCATCAGTGCAAATATATTACCACCATCTCCTCTGTAGAACAGAAGCATTCCCATTATCATTAATACAGCTACAACAGCCACAGTTGCCATATTAATGCCTGTTATTCTTCTTGCTGGGAATTCAGATTTACCTGTATTACTTATAAATAAATCATTAACTCCTTTAAGCTGATTCCCTATAAGGAAAAGAATTATAAAAAGGGCAAACATCAATGATTCAAAACTTACAAGTTTTGTACTGCCATTCTGTCCTCCAAATGTACTTCCAACAATCATAACAATGCAATACACCACCGACATTCTCTCTGTAGTCTGCATTACCGCTTTCTTTTCATCATCATTAACATCTTCTGTTTTAGTGCTGAACCGCGACTCCTTCATATATTCAGTTTTTCTTACATTAGCAATCCTTACAGTTACAGATCGCACACATACAACAAACACACTTACAAAATATGCCGTACTTTCAGCATCTGTTCTTCCAAGCATAATTGCTGCTGCAATAAGTACTATATGAATCATTACAAAAAGAAACAACGACTTTATATATTTTCTTGCAAAAAATGTAATGACTACAGGGATAGTAACCAGTGTGGCATATAAAATATATTCATCAGACTTTTTAACAACCCCTAGAATTATCATTGCAGCAAATGCCATAAAAACAACACACTGACTAAGTAATTCCACAACTGACCGTGCCGCATATAATGTTTTATTTCCTGAACGCGCAACAGACTCACTCATATTGCTTCTCCTCACTTAACTTCCCATCCAACCGGCTCAAAATCACATAATTCCAGTCCATAATCATCTCCTGGAAAATGTGGTACAATCCATACCATATCTGCCTGAAGCCTGCTGATTTTATTAATAACACTCTGCAATTTCTTTCTTCTGCTTGCAGAGATTAAAACATATACATATTCACTTTCTATTCTCATATTATCCGGCTCAAGAATTTTTTCAAGCATAGCAGAGTATTCTTCCATAGCAATTCCTGTATCAATTCTTGCAAGTGCCGTATTAATATTATTAAGATGTCCCATCCCGGCACCGCCCTGAACAAAAACATGATTATGAGTATCCACATCACATCCGTTACTTATTATTGAAACATTTATTCCCTGTGAAACAAGCATTTCAGCAATACCAGATGCAATACTTATAGCCTCTTCATCAACCGCATCGTATCTTAAAGCACCGCTCTCCTCAAGATTAAGCAGGATACATACATTTCTGCTTACTGACTCATCATATTCATTCACCATAAGATTTCCGGTTCTCGCACTGGCTTTCCAGTTGACATTCTTAAGGCTGTCATTGCTTGTGTAATCCCTTATTCCCCTGAACACAAAAGGATCTTCAAGCATATATTTTTTACGCTGTGCTTCTCCTGAAATTCTGCTGTTAACAGGCTTTAATTCTCTTGCGTCCGCAGCCTTCGGATATACAGTTATCTCACATTCATTTTCTGACTTTAAGACATTAATCTCATTCATAAACAGTCCTGCAAATGTGATTTCAAGTCCTGATATCCTGAACACTCCTCTTTTAGTGCACCTTACAGGAACTTTTCTCGTAATTCTCTGGTTAGCAAGAAATGAAAATACATCATTACGGTATGTTTTATCAGATACACTTGAATTAGTATCCGTGTCTGGAAACCTCAGTTCCCTTGCTGCCTGAAACTTAAGATTAACACATGGAAGCGGCAGTTTCTTTTCATTGGTTACAACTTCTGTAAGATTAACCACATCATCCTTAACCACATGCTTTTTATCAAAATCAAGCTTTGCAGAAAGTCCCTTGTTCCAGTTATATCTGTATATCAGCTTAACTGCCAGATATACTATTGCAACACCTAAAAGCATTAACAAAACATTCATTATTTAGTCCAATCTTCAGTAGGAACTGTTGTCTTTGCAACAACATTCTCTATGATCTGTTCTTTATTATCTCTGTTAATAAAACCATTTTGTAAAACAAGCCTGTGTGCCCATACATATGGTGCAAGAGTTTTAATATCTTCAGGAACAACATATTCCCTTCCTGACACATATGCAAATGCCCTTACCGCATTAAGCATACCAAGTGTTCCTCTTGGGCTTACTCCTATCGATACATTTCCCTCTTCTCTTGTCATTCTTGCAAGTTCAACAATGTAATCAATAAGCACAGGATGAATAAACACCTTCTTTGCTTCTTCTTTCATAGAAATGATATCTTCACATGTTGCCACCTTTTCAAGTGACACAGACGGATTAGAATTTAAAAATCTGTTAAGAATAAGAACTTCGTCTTCCTTTTCAGGATATCCCATATTGATTTTCATAAGAAATCTGTCCAGCTGTGCCTCTGGAAGCTGATATGTTCCGGCTGTCTCAATAGGATTCTGTGTAGCAATTACTATAAATGGTTCTGTAAGTCTTGAGTATTCTCCATCAACTGTTACCTGATGTTCCTCCATACACTCAAGAAGTGCTGACTGTGTTCTTGGAGTTGCTCTGTTAATCTCATCCGCAAGAATAACATTTGCAAATATTGGTCCTCTTCTGAAAACAAACTCTCCTTCTTTCTGGTTAAACACATGTACACCTGTTATGTCCGAAGGCAGAAGATCTGGTGTAAACTGAATTCTTGAAAATTCTCCATCTATGCTTTTTGCAAATGATTTAGCCATCATTGTCTTTCCTGTTCCCGGAACATCTTCCAGAAGGACATGCCCTCCGGCAATAATGCTTGTAAGTACTAGTTCTGATACATTTCTCTTTCCGGCAATAACCTTGCTTACATTATCCAGTATATCTGCAGTTTTATTCATAATTTTTATGATTCCTCCAATATTCACGTTAATTAATAACTCCTGTAAGTATAACAAAAACACTGCCAGTACAGCAAGTCCCTGACAGTGTTAAACGCTTAAATAATTGTAAATTTTCATAAATTAATTATCAGAAGGAAGTTCCTGATTAACATCAATTCCCCTTGGTGCAACAGGTGTAGAGAAAACAATCTGTGTGCTTGTACGGCCGAACTTCTGAAGCTGTCCTATAAATGTATCAAGTTCCATTGTACTAGGAAACATAACCTTTAACAACATAGAATAATTACCTGTTACACAGTTACATTCAACCACATTAGGGCATGACTTGATAAATGGATAAAAATCAGGTTTCTGCACCGGTGCAACCTCAAGATTTATAAATGCAGTAATGTGATATCCCAGCTTTAACTGATTAACCTTAACTTCATATCCTTCAATTATTTCTTCTTTTTCCAGTCTTTCAATTCTCGCAGAAACCGCCGGTGATGAAAGGAAAACATTTTCAGCAAGAGCCTTTAATGGCATTCTTGCATTCTGCTGTAATAATGTAATTATCTTCTTATCAATTTTATCCATGGTGTAAACCTCCAGATTATAATATTCATTGTATAAAGCTAATCATTTATCCAAAAAAGGGACAATCCTAGCACTGCTGCTAAAATTGTCCCCTTTGACTTAAATTATTAACTTACGCATACTATACACCTTAAATAATAAAATAGCAAGTGTTTTTTCTTTATTTTCATTGCTTTTATACATAATTTTTGTTAGAGTAGAGAAAATACTAAAGCCACAACTGGCAGAACGGAGATATTATGGATAACAACAATCAGGAATATAACACAGTAACTCTTATGCTTGACGATAATACAGAATGTGAATGTGCAATAGTCCGCATATTCCCTGCTGGAGATAACGATTATATTGCACTTCTTCCACTTGAGGGAGAAGCTGCTGATAACGATGAAGTATATCTTTACAGATATAAAGTTGAAGGAAACAACGAACCAGTTCTTGAAAACATTGAATCTGACGAAGAATATGAACTTGTTTCAGAAGCATTTGACGAAGAATTAGATGCTATGGAGTATGAAGAGCTGTACGAAGAAGAGGATAACGAGCAGTAAGAATTTCCTCTATGAATCGTGAACGGGTTGTATCTTTATTGTACCTTTGCTTTGGGCACAGAAGATACAACTTTTCTTTTGCCCTTGTCATTGCAACATAAAACAAACGCCGTTCTTCTTCTATCTGATAATCCTGTACTGCTTTATTATAAGGTATAACCCCTTCACATACATCCACTACAAATACCACTTTATATTCAAGCCCTTTAGAACAATGCATAGTCAGAAAATGCACTCCCCTGCTTTCATCCTGTACCTCACAGTCATCTTTAATGCTTTCTTTCCCTATATTCCCAATCCATTCCTGCAGTGACCTGTATTTTGACGCACCATGAAGCAGCTCATCAAAAACATTATAAAGTGCCTCCCTGTTGGTTTTATGTTCATATATATAATCATCTATGTAATTATCATAACCAATTCCTTTTCTTATATAATTGACCGCAGCAAACGGACTCATATTCTTAATAAGCTTTATATCTTCCATAAACTTATCAAGTCTTTCAAGCATATCAGAATTTCCGGCATACATCACTTTTAAACGTGTCATATCCACCGGATTACCTAAATATGAACGCGTTATATATCTCATGGGTTTATTGATGATTCTGAGAAACTCTGCCCTGTCCCTGCTGCCTGACGCTATTCTTATATATGCCAGAATATCCTTTGCAATCCAGTGTTCGTATATATCCGATCTGCCAGTAGAATTGCTGCAGACAATTCCATCAGCCTCAATTCTTGACCTGTATATATCACCAACTACATTCGTCCTTGAAAGTACTGCAATATCATTATAATCAATCCCCTGTGCATTAAGTTCCTTTATTTTTTCTGATAAAAATGTCTTTTCATCATTCAGGTTATTAAACTCATATATAGATACCGCCTCTCCCTGTGAACCGGCAGTTGTTATATTCTTATCATAACGATGTTCATTCTCCTCTATAACAGATCTTGCGGCAAGTACAATATTTCCAGTTGACCTGTAATTAACACTTAAAGCTATTCTTTTCACATCATTATAATACCTGTCAAAATTAAGCATAATATCAGGACTCGCGCCTCTGAACCCATATATACTCTGATCATCATCGCCTACAACAAAAAGATTTCTGTACTTTTCTGAAAGAATTCTCAATACATCAAACTGTGCCATATTAATATCCTGAAATTCATCAACAAGAATATACTTATATCTGTCCTGCCATGCATTCCTGTAATCTTCCCTCTGTGACAGTAATTCCCTGCATTGTATAATCATATCGTCAAAGTCAATAAATCTTTTCTTTATAAGAAAATCATCATATGCCCTGTATATAATCCTGAAACTTTCCGGAGGGATGCACATGCTTTCGTACGCTGACAGACTCACTGAGTCTCCCTTTACGCGACTTATCTCAGACAAAACATTATCCACGGCTTCAGATTCATCATCATATTCCAGTTCGAGCCTGCACATCTGGTCCCGGACAAACTCTCTCTGCGCAGACTGTTTTATAATACATGTTGCTGAATAATTATATGCAGTCTTAAGTATCGTAAAAAATACAGAATGAAAAGTTCCGAAAGAAACTGCTGCCCCATTATTACCACCAAGTTCCATAAATCTTGATTTCATCTGCACTGCAGCAGCCCTCGTAAATGTTATGACAAGAATATCCGATGGTCTGACATTCTGTTTATCAATCAGATATCTGACCCTGTTAGTAAGAACTGCTGTCTTGCCTGATCCCGGTCCTGCAATTACCATACACGGTCCTTTATTATGTTGTATAGCCTGTATCTGTGCTTCATTAAACTGCAAAAGCGGTACTCCTTATATCAATCTTACGCAAACAAATGTATACTAAGATTATATAAGTGTACCGCTATAATGTCAACCTAATAATATATATTTTATATTTTATTAATAACTTGTTATATTATCATCAGAATCATCTGTATTAGATATATCCTTGATAACAACATAATATTCAACCTGTGGATTAACCTGCACAAGAACCCTGTCGCCCTTCTTATGTCCAAGAAGGGCCTTGCCAAGAGGAGATTCTATACTAATCATACCACTTAATGAATCAGCCCTGATTGTTGTAACAATCTTGATAGTTTCTGTACTTTCATCGTCCTCATAGAACACCTCAACAGTGTTATTAACACCAACCTCATCATCTGCTGAAGAATCATCAATAACAGTTGCATTTTTAATAGTTCTCTGCAGATATCTTATTCTGCTTTCATTCTTATTCTTAAATCTCTTTGCTGCATGATATTCAAAATTCTCACTCAGATCTCCCTGTGCCCTTGTTTCCTTAACATCATCAAGTGCTGCCTTTCTGACCTCATGTATCCTGTACTCAATCTCTTCTTCCATCTTCTTGATATCATTTTTAGTAAGTTCGTGTCCCATATCTATCCTTCTTTCTTACTTATTGTTAATAATAACCGCCTGACTTAACATATCCTCATATCTTTCAAAAAACGTATCTGCATCCCTTCTTACTTTCCCCGCAATAGGATCAGCTATTTCAAATGTATTATCCTCCTCATTATATCCACACAGAACAACACAGTGTTCATAACCACGCCATATAAACTTATAACCATTAAAATTATACTCCTCTATATATGTAGAATGCATATCTTCTGTATTCCATATTATAACAGGTTTATTATCACAAAGATAACCAATCAGTTGTTCCTTTGTGCTTTCACTGGCATTAACCGCTTCATACTGATAATTATTATCTTCAAAAAAATCATTTGCTGTCCTTACAATCACAGATGCAAAACAACCAAATGAATTATCATTATAAACGCTGCCAACAAAAGACTCAAACATATCATATGTCGATGAATCCAGATAATTATCTGCAAGATATTTATTAGTAACATCTATCCCCATATAATTAAGAACCATTGTAAGCGATGTAACCTCGCAGCCCGATGGCATATCAGGATACTGACATATAACATTTACATCTAAAGACACATTTGTATTCTCTCTGTTCTCTTCTTTGGATAATTCCTCCTGGGAATACTCTTGAGAGTACTCCTGTGTATGCTCTTGAGTATGTTCTTGAGTATTCTCCTGAATATTATCCTGAATATTATCCTGATCCACTTCTACGTAATTATTATAATTAAACTGTATTATTCCTTCCTGATAAGCATATAAAAACAGACAACTTATCAACACAACCGTCGAGAAACCAAGCACTGCAATCTGCCTGTATTTATGCTTCTTTTTCCTTTTATTCATATATATCCCCTGACCATTTTGTACCTCTCTATTTTGCCCTTTTAAGATACATTTTGCAAGTAAAAAATCCTGACAGCCATATAAACTGTCAGGATTATTATTATTCAGTCTCGACTTTAAGTATTCTCCAATCTTTTCTTCTCTTTCTTTGATTCAATGACATGCCTTACCGCCATGACCGGATGGTAAAATATCATTCTCGGACCTGAAAAGCGCATAACCTCACGGATTTTCTCACGCATTTCCGGCTTATAACAATGTACCTTGCAGTTAGAGCAGAAGGCTTTGCTCTCCATGAAAGGACAACGGTCACTTCTTAGTATTGCATAATCATTTAATGCCTTACATTCATCACATAACACACCTTTACTGTGATGTTTTTTTCTGCAGTATATTGAAATCATAAAAGAAACTGTGCGTTTCTCCCGCTCTCTCTTTAATTCAACCTTGTTATCCATATCAGCTTACCCTGCCATTTTCAACGCAGTACACCTTATCTGCAATACGCATTGTAGACTGTCTGTGTGAGACAAGCGCAACAGTTCTGCCCCTGCCTTCTTCCTTTAAAGACTTAAGGATAATAGCCTCATTTAAACTGTCCAGATTGCTTGTCGGCTCATCAAGAAGCACGAATGGTGCGTCATGTAAAAATGCTCTGGCAAGTCCGATTCTCTGCTTCTCTCCACCTGATAACATGTCTCCAAGCTCACCGACATTAGTGTCGTATCCATCAGGAAGCTTTGATATGAAATCGTGTACTGAAGCCTTTTTGCATGCTTCGATTATCTCCTCGTCTGTTGCGTCAAGCTTTGCAATTCTTATATTGTTCTTAATTGTGTCATTAAACAGATGTGTATCCTGTGTCACAAAGCTTTCTATTGAACGAAGATTATCAGTATTAATCTGCTCAACTGATTTGTCTGAAATCGTTATAGTTCCCTTATCAGTACTCCAGAATCTCATAAAAAGCTTAAGAAGTGTTGATTTACCGCTTCCGCTTCTTCCTGAAATTCCGATAATGCTTCCCTTTGGAACAGGAATTGATACATCTGAAAGTATAGTTTCCTCTCCATATGAGAATGTAACATTTTCAGCAGCAGCGCCATTAAATCCAAGGTTATTACAGCCTGTAATATCCTTGGTAACCGGCTGTTCATCAAGAATATCCAGCACTCTGTTTCCTGCTGCAAATGTGTTCTGCAATGTACTTCCAAGATTAGCAAGAGCAACAACAGGTCCGAAAGAACTCATCATTGCAACTACAGATACTAATACACCTGCAAAGCTGACAGCATCTTTGCCGTATAAAGAGCATGAAACGATTATCATAACAAGGTCTGCCACAAGAATAACCGTATTAGTAACCGCCATGTTAATTCCTGTAAGTGACCTTAACCTGCTCTCATCTTCTGATAAGCTGTCAGTTCTTCTATTCATCTCATCAAGTCTTTCCATGCCGCAGTTATACTGTAAAATCTCTGGAAGACCTCTCAAGCTGTCTAACACAAAGCTGCTTAATTCTCCTGATTTCGTTCTGAATGTAAGTCCTGTATCCTTGCTTGCCTTAGATATGTATACAGGCACGCACACGCCAACAGCGATATAAGCCACAAGTGCCACAACCGCAAGCACCGGATTGATATGTGCAAGGAAAACGCACATAATAAGGTTTACGAAAAATGCGATGATAACCGGAGATATTGTGTGTGCATAAAACACCTCAAGAAGCTCAATATCTGAGGTAATAACTGATATAAGGTCGCCCTTGTCCCTGCCCTCTAACTTTGCCGGGCAAAGCTTTCTTAACGCTGCGAATACCTTATCTCTTATAAGTGCAAGCAGCTTAAATGCTATAAAATGGTTACATGCCTGCTCGGCGTATCTAAGCACACCTCTTACAAGCGCGAATATAAGCACACTCGCAAAGATTACTCCTAATGAAAAATGTATCTTAATCCCAAGCACATTTAACACAGCCATTGCCCCGAAAACTGTTATGAATATAGCCATAAGGTGTCCGATTATTCCCATAATTACAGCAATTGTCATGAATCCGGCAAGCGGCTTCACCATTCCGATAAGTCCGCACATTACTGCGAATCCGCTTCTTTTCTTCTTATCCATTACTGCGCACCTCCTAATCCATAGTTTTCAAGACTCATCTGTGCATCCCAGAGCTTGGCATATTCACCGCCAGCCTTGACAAGCTGTTCATGAGTTCCAGACTCAGCAACAACTCCACTGTTCATTACATAGATATTGCCTGCATTAACAACATTTGCAAGTCTGTGAGATATGAGAATAACGCCCTTTTTCCCAGCCAGACTTTCAATCTGCTTCATAATTACATCTTCACTCTCAACATCAATATTAGATGTCGCCTCATCAAATATATAGTAAGGACTGTCATGCAGAAGCGCTCTCGCCAGTGCAAGACGCTGTCTCTGACCACCTGAGAAATTAGATGCGCCCTCATTAAGCTTAGTGTCAAGTCCATCCTCAGCCTTAAGGAAATTACTTAAATTCACCTTAGAAAGAGCATCCCACATCTGGCTGTCAGTTATATTCCCGCCTGCCATTTTAAGGTTATCTCTTACAGTTCCTTTAAAAAGGAAGCTCTGATGGCTTATATATGTAATATTCTTAAATATCTCATTCTCAGCTATATCCGAAAGCTCAGTATCACCAACAAGCACATTTCCTTCGTAGCCCTTATTTCTTCCCATAAGAATTGCTGATATTGTTGACTTTCCGCAGCCGCTTTCACCGACAAGTGCTGTAAGTGTTCCCTTAGCAAATGTTATATCTGCACCCTTAACAACCTTTCTTTCCGGATTGTCCTTATATGCAAAGCTTAAGTTCTTACATACAATTGAAGCATCTGCAGGAAATGCCTTGCCCGTCTGTGAGTCATTCTCCTCTATATCAAGCAGTCTGAATATCTTGTCACTTGCAGCCATTCCATTCATTGCAATATGAAAAAATGACCCCAACTGTCTCATCGGAATAAAGAAATCCGCAGATAACAGTATTATAAGCAGTGCACCTGCAACGCTTACATGACCTGCCTTAAGCTGTGTTGCCGCCATAATTACGCCAAGTGCTGCTCCGCCATATGCGATTAAATCCATAATAGTTATAGAATTAAGCTGCATTGTAAGCACCTTCATTGTAATCTTACGGAACTTCTCTGATTCTTCATTCATCTGCTTATTCTTGCATTCGTCTGCCTTATATATCTTTAAGGTTGTAAGTCCTTCGAGATTCTCTAAAAATGTATCTCCAAGTGCTGTGTACTGTCCCCAGTACTTGGAAAGAAGCTTCTTAGCCCATGTCTGTACAACAGCAATTGACACAGGTATAAGCGGTACACATATAAGAAGAACTATTGCTGATGGAACATTTACGAATAAAAGCACAACAAAAAGTGTCAGCGGTGCAAGCATTGCATAGAAAAACTGTGGCAGATATGCACCAAAATATGTCTCAAGCTGGTCACAGCCCTCAACCGCCACCTGTACAACTTCTGATGTCTGTACATTTTCTCTGTAAGCGCTTCCAAGTGACAAGAGCTTTTCATATATCTTCTCTCTTAAAGTTTTCTTGACTGTCTTAGATGCCATAAAACTCATTCTTGATGACACTATTGTGCATATGCCGCGCACAATTGCTGCAACCGCAACCAATATTGCAGTTCTTATAAGTGTATCTATGCTGTAACTTCCGTTGTACACAGCTGCAAACAGTGCTGTTATGCATGACATCATCACAATATTGGCTACCAGCGAGCACCACTGTGCCACAACATTTCCAGCTATATACTTCTTGCTCTCGCTCACAGTACCTATGAGCCTTTTATTAATCATCATATTGATTCTTAACCTTTCTTTAATTAATCAAATCTGTTTCTACCTACAAAACTTTGATAACTTTTTCATCGTTTTACATGTTCTTTATTTAATACTGTACTAACATTTATTAGTCGGTGCTAACCTTTGTATTGATTGTGAGTTTATCATCTGATTAATTACTATTCAAGCTGTTTTTCCGTGCATTATTGCACAAACTTTTTGATATATAGCGCATTTAATTAGCATTAACTAACTCAAATGTGCTATTTTACTGGGTTTATCGCTATTGGTGCAGATTTGCACGATTTTTTATCATTGCATAAAAAAGCAATGCCAGAATCTGTCTCCCAGCATTGCTCTATATCTTAGATATTTAATTTTGCTTTAATCTCTTCTATGTCATAATCCGGTGCTGACGCCACTACTGCATCATAAAGTGGCTTGATGTCTGCCTCTTCTTCCTCTAACTCGGATGCTATTGTTGGAAGAGATTTGGATTTTTCCACCTTCTTTATAATCAGAGTGATTTTTGTTAATATTTCACCTTTCTCGATTCCCTCTGCAACTCCCTCCTCGCGGGCTTCATCAGCTAATGTCTTTCTTACCTTCTCTTCATCATAATCATATATACTCACTTCTACGACCTCCTCCCTGTGCTTCTTAAAGAAATCGACAAGTATATTCTCTTCCATACATTCATCTATTGCCTCTAACACTGCCTGCTTGACGTCTTTCTTTTCAACCTGAGTTTTGCATCGTGTTTTATTCACAAATGTCATATAACCTCGAAGAGTTTCGCATTTACTAAGGATATCTACATCTTTGTTGATATTAATAACTTGCACCTTTAATTCCAGTTGCGGATTATCAACCGGTATCTCATACATATCTGAGAGTTTAATTTCTTCCTCTTCTTCAATCCATTTTTCCAACCCATTGTAAAATGTCACAAAATGCGGAACCGGAATCTTTATCATGCTTCTCCTATGAAGCACGTCGTTGCTGAACATTTCTCTATACACATCTGACAGATAGTGTAGGAAACGCAACGGCATATTTTCATTCTTGCTTGATTGCTGTTCGAACATATACAGGCTCATATTCAGTACGAATGATGCATCATTCTTGTACTTCATATATGAACCGCCGTTTAATGTTGTGACCTGCAGATCATCTACATTGGTGTAATTGGAACCTCTCAGTGCATTATACAGATCAAGCAAATTCTCCTTTTCCCTGTATAGCATGCAGAATACATTATCCTTGTATTTAACTGCTACATTGTCTCTTTTCTCTGTCATAGATATCCTCCTCTTTCTTGCTCGCAGGCTGATATCCATGCACACATCTATTTATTGTGTCTCTATGTATAGTATATTAACATTTACAGATATCTAATACAAGCCTGCTTTATTTAATTGTGTCTTATGGGGTAGTCTGAATGAACATTCAGTCCTGATAGGCAATGTATGTTGAACATATATGCTGAATAATTATATATTCATGTACATCGCTTAAGATAAAAGATTTGTTTTTGCAATTCTTTTAATATATTAATATCACTTTTATTTGTATATGTCAATTATTTTATTTATATTTAATTAGAAATTAACTTTTGGTATGCTAGTGCTTTTCTGTTACGCTTTCTCGTTCCTTTTAGACTTCCATGTGCCTCTCCACCACTTTAAAGTCCAATTTACCTCGTCAGTTCTCCATTCAGACATAAATAAAAGCAATTCATCTATATCAGTATCGTAAATATTGCAACTGATTCCGGCATGTGAATAACTCCAACTGAACATTTCATTTTCAGGCAGACACTTCCATGAAGTATCTGGTCAACTCCGCTTCCTATGTTAAGGAAGTTAAGACATCCTGCTGGAAAGCATATTGCATCGCCATTCTTTTCAGCATCTATAAATGCATTATTATAATTATATTTTACATTCTGTACTTTCCCCTGCATAAGCATTCCACTTTTTCTTGAATTAGCACTTACATTTAATGCTCTCATATGAATCATACCAATTCCATCCCGCACTACCAGTTCGCAAGGATGCTCAAATCCTGCATTAGCCATTGATATATTGGTATTCTCATTCTTTTCTATCTGTTCTTTATATATTATAAATGGAAATCTGTATGTACCATCATTCATTTTTTTACAAAGCTCTTTACCACTAAAGTTCTTCTTATCCCGAAGTTCATATTTAACCCTGTATTTTTCCTCAGCATTTGCAATTATAGCCATTGTTTCATCAGTGTTATACAATGCCCAGTGATATGCATCATTACGGGCATTTTCCATGCTTACTCCTTCATACAGAAGATGATTAAGTGTAAGCTCCATCCTTTTTGAATACTTCTCTGCTTTTTCTTTTCCCTTAGCTGTCAATACGGGCTTACGTGGTGTCTCCCTCTCTATAAGACCTTCTTTTTCAAGTCCGCTTATAACTCGGCTGATAACATAGTGTTCTTGCCCCAGCATTCTTGATATATTCATTACACTACGGCTTTCTTCATCCATCTGATAGAAAGCAAGCAATACTCGAAGTCTTATTATTTCCATTGAATCAGACATACGAACCCCCTTAGCAAAAATATGCATATTGTTAGAAAATGCTAACCACATGTTTAAAACGATATTCTAATTTAGTTGTAATTTCAACTATAATCTTGCACAGTAAATGATATTATTTATCAATAATCTTTTTCTGCTTCAGCCTGCCCAGCCTCTTCTACTAGTATCCCCAGCATCTGCGCAACTTACTGTATTGAACTTTTTGCATTATCTATTAAATCAAAATATCAAATCATTTTAAATGTATAAATATATTTTGCTTTTTTGCTTGCACTTCCCTGCAGATACGCTATAATGTATAAGTCACATTTAAGCATCGGCGTGTGGCTCAGTTTGGTAGAGCGCGTGGTTCGGGACTACGAGGCCGCAGGTTCAAATCCTGTCACGCCGACTAAAAAGCTCATGGGAATTATATTATTAATCTCCATGAGCTTTTTTATTTTCTATACAAAATTATTCTTAACATAAACAAGTGCCTTATTAACGGCTGGCAACGATATAACCATAAGTGTTATCACTGCTTCAAGTCCAATATAAGAGGCATTATATACTATTGAATAAAGCACAGCACTGTTAAAAAAATCCGGAGTATATACTGCAAAGAATATCCATCCAGACAGGAATGAGCATATAAATCTTCCTATAACTCCAGCTATATATCCCTTAACAAGCCCATGCTTTGAGCCAGTGAATATTCCCGATAATCCAAGTGCACCAAATCCTAATATATAATCAAGCATAACCTGTGGAATATTCAAAATATATGGATCAAGTATCAACTGTAAAATCCCATATGCAACAGCTGCTGTTAATCCTGCCTTTATTCCATACCAATACCCTACTAGTACAATAAAAAACATACTAAATAATGTTACAGAACCGCCCATCGGAAGTTTAATAACCCTAATCATAGAAGTTACCACAGCCAGTGCAATTGCCATTGCTGCAAATGCAATATGTTTCGCATTATTTTTCTTATTGCAGTCTCTCGCAACACAGCCAATTGTCAGTAATGCAACACATAAAATTATAAGTACAGCGTAGCCTGCTCCTTTAAGACTATATGTTACCCCACTGTCATTAACCATTTTCTCAACTAAAAAACTCATAATCTTCCTTTCTTTCGCACCTCATTTAAGTACTTTCAAAAGATTATCTGTTTCTCTTATAAATGTCAAGAAAAACCCAGAGCATGACATTAACTAACTTAATGACTGCTCTGGGTTAATATGTTTTTTATTGCTTTAAATTAAACTCTTTTTTTCTTAGTAGAAGCAAAAATTCCTAATCCTGATAATCCAAGAAGAGAAACAAGCGCTGCAATTGGAGATTTGTCTCCTGTCTGTGCTGACTTATCGCCATCTTTAATTTCTGTTCCAGCAGGTGTCTCTGTTGCCGGCTCATCTGTAGATGGTGCCTCCGTTGTTGGATTTTCCTGTGATGGATTCTCTGGTGTCGGATTCTCTGGTGTCGGATTCTCCGGTGTTGGATTTTCCGGCGTTGGATTTTCCGGCGTTGGATTCTTAACAGTATCTTCATATACTAATACATAAGTAGAGAAAACATCAGATTTAAATAATATTTTCTTTGTATTTTCATCATATGTTGCATCAAGTACATCAACTTTACCATTATGAACTCTTAATACACTGTATTTTCTTGTCTTGTTTGCATCTGTATTAATTAATTCATCCGGAACTGACACTTCGATTGCAATTGGTTTCTTTGTTTCGGTAACAGAAATATTTCCATTTCCAATCATAACATTAAGGTCGATATCCAGATACATTCCTGCTTTCTTACTAGAAGGCAGTTCTGCAAGTTTCTTTTCAGCAGCTTTCTTATCATCTTCATTTACGCCTATATCCTTATTTACTGAAAGAACTATTTTAACATCCTTTCCTTCTGCATCCTTCTTCTGAACATCAGATAAAATATTATCAATTAAATCACTTACAGACTCTTTCACTTCAACAGAAGGTGCATCTTTTCCTGGTTTAACATTAGATGATGCTTTAACAAGCTTACTAATTGCATTATTAATTGCATCTGCCATACTATCTACCTTTGACTGTTCCTGCTTTGCAAGATTTCTTACAACAGCTTCTTTTGCTTTAGCAACCTCACTGAAATTTAAATAATCAGCAGCATTAAGTTTATCAGCAGCGGCAATTGCCTCGTCAACTTTTGTATAATCTGCATAGTAATATGTTGCATTAAAATCACCTAAATATGATGGAATATCAATTGCATCAGCCTGCTCTTTAGTAAGAATTATTGTGCCCTTAGTTCTCTTACTTGTATCTGCAGCCACACCATCTGAATTATGAGTATTATACTCCTTCATTACTGAATCAGCTACATTAGTCTTATCACCATTCATATTAGTGAATCCTGCATCGATAACCTTAGTATCATTAGCAATCTCTGTATTAATAAATGCTAACTTACAGCCTCTGTCCCAAGATCTTGCAAGATAGAATGTATCAGTTGGCTTTAATCCTTCATATGAAGTATTTACAACCTTACAATTGTTAAACAAATATCCGCTTTCTGCCTTCTTCTTATTTGCTACAATAATGCTGTCAATTGCATTCTTATCACTATAACCATACATGCTTAATGTACAATTATCAAATACAGCATTTCCATCTCCACAAATGTAATCAGTATTTCCCTCAATAACACAATCAGAGAAGTACGATGATTCTGTACTGTCACCTGTATACAATGTATCCTGGGAACTTAATAACTTACAATTACTATATTCCGTATCATCAGCCTGAATATAAAGAACACAAGATCTCTCTTTCGAATCACGTGCTTTAACATCAATATTAGGATTTGATCTGTCTGCTGATGACTGCATCTGTCCTTTTCCAACACCATCTGCGACTTCATCTGTAGTCATGTATCTGTTAAATGAATTTTCAAATGTAATTCCTTCAGCTTTAAATCCTTTTGCACCAGAGAAAAGATTAACTGTTGAACCCCAGTGTCCTGGATTCTGTGATATCATTTGCTTATAATACTTATCCACTGCATATGCCTCATCATAATATGCACTTTTCTTATCATCAGAAAGTTTTGCACTGTAATATGAATAGCCAACACCATAATACCATGAAATAGTTGAACCGTCTTTTCTGTCACTTGTAATTGTAACATTAGGTGTATCAATTATTATCTGCTCTCTATACATTGCATCAGTAAGCACAATTGTAACCCTCTGATTTTCTGTTCTTGTCATTCTTGACACATAAGAAACAGCCTTAGCAATAGTTTCAAACTGCTGTCCAATACCAACCTTTACCTGTGACTGATATGCAACCTCTGAATTATCTACTGGTCCCTGTAAATATACATCATTTGCAGCTTCGCTATCTGAAACACTTACATGATCATATGCTGAATATTTACCACTTGTACTCTTTACTGTTGTTATATACTCACCTGCTCTTAATTTTGCAGTGTATGTTCCACCATCAACAGTAAATGTATACTTGTAATCAGGAGTATCCATATTAGTAAACGTTATTTCAGTAATGTCTGACTTACCATCGTCTGATGTAACAAATTTACCACTTACTGTCTGTTTTGCCTTCTTTGTAGCTGTTATACTAACTGAATCATATGTTCCTTCTGCATATTCAATAACATCATTTACTTCATAATCATCAGCATTTTCTAATACTAATGAATACTTGTATCCTGCCAGTGCTGCAACATCTTTAAAAGAATATGAACCATCTTTATCTGCTGATAATGTTACATTTACTGATGGGAATGTTGAATCTTCTGGCACTAATGTAGCTTTTAATTCACCCTTTAACAAAGCAGAATCAATACCAGTTATCTTTCCTGTTAATCTGGCTTTCTTCGCCTCAATCAGAGTAATATCATTTGTAAATGTTTCATCATTACCTATAAGATTCAAAATATTTTTATTAGGGTCTACCATATAATCATCACTGACAACAGCAATAGAATACTTAGTATTTCCTTTTACCCTCTTTAAATTAACCGAATAATTCCCATCAGAATCTACATCTGCTGTATATAACACACCAGTTTCCTGATTCTTATATACCACCTTATCAACACCTTTTCCGGCTTTTCCTGATACTGAAACAGTAGTCAAAGGATTATATTCTGTTATCTCAAGCTTCTTTATCTTGATATCTCCGCCAGAAATAATTTTCAAATATTTCTTTCCATCAATTGTTTCTGTAAGTCCATCAACATCATCAATCATCAACTCACTTGTATAATTATATTCAACTTTATAACCACTATCCTTGCTTCCAAAATATGTAGGTCTTCCTACATTGTTTCCAGCACCTGTCATTGTATACTTTATTGCTGTTGTATCATCCTTTAAAGGAATAAGAAGAACAACGCCCGGTCTGAATCTTAACTGGCTGGCATCAAATGTACAACCTGAACTTGAACCTGCATTCTGATATATAATATCAGTTTTATTTAAAACCTGACCAACAACAGGCTTATCTGTTGAATTGCTTGTAAAATCATATGTCTTAGTTCCTGTTTTATAATTTTCTGCATTATATTCAAAATCTGGCTTATATGCATTTTCAGATTTTTCAATTGAATACAGATATGAAGTTCCTGTAGCAACAATATCAACAGTTGCATCTTTAGCATCCGCAACATCATACTCATATACATATGTATCTTTATCTGCTGCTTTTCCACCAACTGTATAATTATGATAATTAGGATATGAAACTACTGTTATTGTTCCCTTTCCTGAGACAGGAATTGTAATTTTAGTTCCATTATTAAACTGTGCATCTGAACCTCTGGATTGTAATTTCCCATTATTAGAAGCATCAACCGCCCATTTCTCATCGCCTATTGTTCCTGTAGTATTCTGGATATTAACAACCTTCTTCTCCATATTCTGAAAATCGACTTTCTTAACCTTTGCTGTTGCTTCATATGCAGCACTTACAGACATAACTCCCACCCCCAGACTTCCAACACATGGAATTACTGGTGATGCTGCAAGCACCAAAGCTCCCATTACAGCCGCTGTTTTAACAACCTTAGATTTAATTTTTTTGCGATTTCTACTCATGATATATAAAAACCTCCCCATTTTTATTGACGCATTCCCGCGCATCACTGAAACATAATATAATTCACGCATCTTTTATTAACAACTTATATTTTTGCATTTCGCTTATTGACTACATGTTTTTTTAGTATTATACTACATTTTGTTAATAAGATAATAAAAATCAAGCCATTTTTTAGTAATATTGCACAAAGATAATTATAAAGGATATTAAATATATGGATTCAGGGATTAACAATATATCAAGATTCAGAATTGATCATTCATTTCATAAGCTGCACTATGCCATGCATTCTGCACACAGCCACACATACTATGAACTTTTTTATATGATGCATGGTAATTGTACTATTTCAATAGATGACAGGCTTTTCACGCTTTCCGAAGGAAACATTATATTTATACCTGCCAACTCAGTTCACCGAACATCATATATTGGTGAACTTATCCCCGAAAGAACATATATAGAATTTTCTAAAGACTATATAGAAACAATCAGCCAGACTCTTGGTAAAAACTGGGCTGGGCATAACCTCTGGGGGCATATCTTATATATCGAAAAAGATAAACGCGAAAAGATTGACTTATTATTCAGGGAAATCCAGAAAGAATATGATATCGTTGACGGTTATTCAGACTGCTGTATAAGACAACTTTTCCAATATCTCATTATCAATCTCGTCCGCCTTGACAGAAACACTAAAGATATAAAAGAATTCATTGCCAATTCAGATAATAAAACCAATCAGGACATGATTATTGCTGCCAAATACATTGCAGAAAATTTCAAGAATGATATTACACTGAAAGATGTTGCCAGCCACTTAAACCTCAACCCATCGTATTTTTCCAGCAAATTCAAGGCATTTAACAACATTGGTTTCGCTGAATATCTGCGTAATATCCGCATCAATCATGCTGAATGGTATCTTATCGAAACAGACTTAAGCCTTTCAGATATTGCCAGCGAATGTGGCTTCTGTAATTCCAATTATTTCGGTGATACATTTAAACTGGTCAATGGAATATCACCATCTGAATTCAGAAAGAATAATAAGCCTAAAAAGGCTGAAAACTGATATTTAAAAAGAGCCTGCCACATCAATCTGATGTGATAGGCTCTTAAGTCCATATTATACGGTTTTAATATAATTCTTAATTAGAACTTACCGTTCTTAGCAGCTTCCTCGATAGAAACAGCTACAGCTACAGTAGCACCAACCATAGGGTTATTACCCATTCCGATTAATCCCATCATTTCAACATGAGCTGGAACTGATGAAGAACCTGCGAACTGAGCATCTGAGTGCATACGTCCCATTGTATCTGTCATACCATAAGAAGCAGGACCTGCTGCCATGTTATCTGGGTGAAGT
>OIZO01000034.1_pt1 | contig 109030 bp, 97 predicted proteins | sample 1588551 | NCBI WGS metagenome assembly OIZO01 (sample SAMN03283271) | human gut metagenome | biome: human-associated habitat; material: feces | host: Homo sapiens | place: Peru | collected 2012
CATTTTAAAATTCTCAAAGAATTTCAAGGTTGTCTTTCTATTCAGTTATCAAAGATCTATTCCTCAAACCCAGTATTTATCTGGTGTTTTAAGTCTTATTTGTTACCGCTTACCGCGGCGACTTGTATATAATATCATCAGGTTCACACATTGTCAACAACTTTTTTCAAAAAGTTTCAAAAAAGTTCAATTTTTTTCAATTATTGACTTTTAAGCAGGACTGACACGCCTGTGAAGCCGCTTGTTTACTGACTTTCTGCACATTTACATTGTAATCAGAAAGCAAAGACCTACTGTTATATTCCTGTATGCATTTTTAGTAGGTGATAATTCTTGCTGGTTGAGATATTTTCAGAATAAAAGCACACGCAAACATCCAATTCAGCTTATTGCGTAGGTCAATCACAAGCAAAACTTCACTTCATCCTGTGAAATCATAAGAAAAAGACCTACCAAAGTACAATACTTAGATACTTTAGTAGGTCTCTGCTCTGAAACCATAGCAATATTAGATGAAAAACACCCACTAATTCTGTTATCCGCTACCTTGTAGTAGGCGTTTGCCCAATAGCGCATCACCGTAACACAGCACCGTAACACAGCTCTATAACGCCCCGTAATACATCACTATAACACATCCTTACAACACCCCATAACGCATCCTCTTAACACATTTTTTCAAGACAGCCTGCCATCACCTCTCACCTCAATTTCCTATTACAGGTCAAACAGTGACAACTGGTTGCTGTCTGTCATATCTCCAAGTATTCCAAGCTCTGAAAGCTTATCAATCGCTGACTGTCCTATCTTGGCTCGCTGGCGTAAGTCATCCTTTGATAAGAATTCACCATCTCTGGCGGCTATCTCTATTGATTCTCCGGCGACTTCACCTACCTTTGATATAACCTTGAATGATGGCATAATCTTTCCATCAATTATCTGGAAGGTTCTTGCCTTTGCCTTATATATGTCTATAGGTGTGAATTCATAGCCTCTTGCATGCATTTCCTGAACAATACGCATTACACCAAGTTCATCTTCCTCTGTATTAGAGATTGTACCTTCTGCTTTCTTGGCTTTGTACTCAGCAATATAGTGTTCAAGCCTTACAGGGCTCATAGCCATTTTCTCATAGTCAAATGCTGTGGCTCTTATACTAAAGTAAGCTGTGTAATATGCAAGCGGATAGAATACCTTACAGTATGCAACTCGCCATGCCATCATAACATACGCTGCAGCATGTGCCTTAGGGAACATGTACTTGATTCGCTCGCATGACCATATGTACCAGTCTGGTACACCATGGTCAATCATGTGCTGCTTCCACTCCGGCCATTCTTTACATTTGCCGGATGCAACCTTCCCCTTTCGAACCATTTCCATTATCTTAAATGATTCCTCTGAATCAAGTCCTTTCTGGATAAGATATATCATGATATCGTCTCGTGTACATATAGCTGTTGAAATAGTAGCTTTTCCTTCTTTAATAAGAGTCTGTGCATTGCCAAGCCATACATCAGTACCATGCGCAAGTCCTGCGATACGGACAAGGTCTGAGAAATACTGCGGCTTGGTATCCATAAGCATCTGCATGGCAAAGTCAGTACCAAACTCTGGTATTCCAAGTGCTCCAAGCTTTGTGCCGCCTATATCCTCAGGCTTGATTCCTAGCGCAGATGTATTCTGGAACAGTGACATAACCTCTTTAGAATCAAGTGGAATCTCAAGAGGGTCAATTCCCGTTAAATCCTGTAACATTCGTATCATTGTAGGATCAAGATGTCCTAAGATATCCAGCTTTAACAGGTTGTGGTCAATACTATGGTAGTCGAAATGTGTTGTTACTATAGATGTCGTCATATCATTTGCAGGGTGCTGTACCGGTGTAAATGAATGAATCTCTTCACCAATTGGAAGTACAACAATTCCACCTGGATGCTGTCCTGTAGTTCTTCTTATATCAATACAGCCTTCTGCTATTCGTTCTATCTCACATTTTCTCTTAACAATAGGAGGCTTGCCCTCAAGTGCATTCTTTGCTGACTTCTCTTCAAAATACTTCATAACGAAACCATATGCAGTCTTTTCTGCGACAGTACCGATAGTTCCAGCTTTGAAGGTCTGACCTTTTCCAAAGATAACTTCTGTGTAAGAATGTGCCTTACTCTGATACTCGTTAGAGAAGTTAAGGTCGATATCAGGCTCTTTGTTTCCCTTGAAGCCAAGGAAAGTCTCGAATGGAATATCAAATCCCATCTTATTAAGCTTCGCTCCGCATTTTGGGCATATCTTATCAGGCATATCACAGCCTGCGCCTCCGGCAAATGCTTTAACATCATCTGAGTAAAAATCATTATAGTAGCATTTTGGACACAGATAATGCGGGCTTAACGGATTAACCTCAGTGATACCGGCCATTGTTGCTGCAAATGAAGAACCAACCGAACCTCTTGAACCAACAAGATAACCGTCATCATTAGATTTCCATACAAGCTTCTGTGCAATTATGTACATAACGGAATATCCGTTAGAGATAATTGAATTCAGCTCTCGCTCTAATCGCTCGGTTACTATCTGTGGAAGCTCCGGACCATATATTTCATGAGCTCTGTTTTCACAGATTGTACGCAGCATCTGGTCAGAGTTCTCAATGAATGGAGGACATTTGTCTGGTCTTACAGGCTCAATTTCCTCACACATATCCATAATCTTATTAGTGTTAGTTACAACAACCTCATACGCCTTATCGCTTCCGAGATAATCGCACTCATGAAGCATCTCCTCAGTAGTATGAAGATACAGCGGTGCCTGATTATCCGCATCATCAAAGCCTTTTCCTGCCATGATAATTCTACGGTACACTTCATCCTCTGGATTTAAGAAATGCACATCGCAGGTTGCCACAACAGGCTTGCCGAATTTATCCCCAAGTTCTACGATTTTGCGGTTCAGATTGCGCAAATCTTCCTCATTCTGAACATAACAGTCCTCTTTCTCAATCATGAACCTGTTATTGCCAATTGGCTGTATCTCAAGATAGTCATAGAAATTAACTATTCGCGCTATCTCTGCTTCTGAACGACCATTTACAAGACTTCTGAAAAGCTCACCTGCCTCACACGCACTTCCTATAATAAGACCTTCCCTGTACTGGTTAACAAGACTCTTCGGTATCTTAGGGAATCTGTTAAAGTACTGCAAATGTGATGCAGAAACGAGTCTGTACAGATTAATCCTTCCCATCTCATTAGAAGCCAGAATTATACAGTGATACTGATGAAGCTTCTTGATGGCATTCTCATCCATCTTACCTTCTTCATTAAGCTTATCAACGTCAGGAATATCCCTGTCGTAAAGCATTTTTATCATCTTGACAAATATGTCTGCAGTCGCAGCAGCATCGTCAACCGCCCTGTGGTGGCTTTCAAGTACAACATTAAGATGCTTTGTAAGCGTATCCAGCTTATAATTATGAAGATTTGGCATAAGAAACTGTGCAAGAAGCACTGTGTCTATAATAGTAGTATTCACATTTATACCAATCTTCTCTGCCTTATTGATTATGAAGCTTGTATCGAATTCCGCATTATGTGCAACCATTACAGCACCCTCGCAGAATTCAAGGAACTTAGGCAGAATCTCCTCTATCTTAGGTGCATTCATAACCATCTGGTCATTAATGTGCGTAAGTGTCTCAATTCTGAATGGAATAGGAATCTCAGGATTAACAAATGTAGAGAATCTGTCTACTATCTCTCCATTGCACACCTTAACTGCACCTATCTCTATAATTCTGTCAACTTCCGCAGAAAATCCTGTTGTCTCAAGGTCGAACACAACATATGTATCGTTAAAGCTCTGTCCTCTCGGATTCGTTACTATCTGCTTGGTATCATCAACAAGATAAGCCTCAACTCCGTATATTATCTTAAAGTCAAGCTTCTCCCCCTTCTTGGCATAAGAGCCTTTGAGGTCGCTCATCGTATGGAATGCATCTGTAAATGCCTGCACAACACCGTGGTCAGTAATTGCAATTGCCTTATGTCCCCATCTGATTGCCTGTTTGATAATATCAGATACATAAGACACACCATCCATATCACTCATCTTGGTATGGCAGTGCAGCTCAACTCTTTTATGAAGTGCGAGGTCATTACGCACCTGTCTTGTATCAGAGCCTTTTCTTATACCCCACACATTGGCAATTGATATTTCCTGGTCGTACTTATCAAATGTAGCATTTCCCTTAATCTTTAAGAAATTACCCTTCTTGATAACACCTGAAAGCTCCGGTACCTGCTCATTTTTTGCAAATATCTTTACTGTAATTGTGTCTGTAAAATCTGTGACGTTGAACATAATAATAGTTCTTTCGTTACGGATTTCACGCATTTCAACATTACGAACCATACCAGAGATAATAACATCTCCGATTGCCGTATCTATCTGTTCAATCGGTGTTACATCACCGTCAAAATCTCTTCCATATAAAACATCTTCGTTAGCAGGCTTTCTGCTGTATGTCTTAAGCTCTTCCCTGCCTCTGTTATCGCTTGCAAAAAATGCTGCTCTAGCCGCCTTCTGCTTGGCTGCTGTCTCAGCTTTCTTTGCTGCCTTCTGTTCAGAAGTAAGCTTCTTATCATCCCTGCCGTCAGCATTATCTTCTGCTGCCGCCATCATATTATTCTCAATTTCTTTGACACGAAGATTAATCCTGTATGCATTTTCTCTCTCGTACTGGCTTTCCTTCTTCTTGGCATACTGATACTCAACATCTATCTCAAACCCGAATCTGTTCAGGAATATTTTCTTGAAATAATCTGTCAGTGTATCAGCATACTGATGTGCAAGGAAACTGTCCTCAATCGTGAATACAAGCATATCCTCTTTCTCAAACTCCCACTGGGAATTCTTTAAAAGATTATATTCAAGTGTCCAGTATTTCTCCAGCTCTGCAAGGATACTGTCATAATATATATCCATTACAGTCTGTGGCGTATACTGTGCTGACAAAACATATCTGTCGATAATCCGCACGTCCATGTTGGATATACGGAATATCTGTTTCTTTAATGCATCCTCAACCTTGAATATTATTGGTTTTTCTATTACCCTGTCACTCTTTATATAAACGCGTGCCAGAGAATTGGTCGATGTTTTCGAGACTTTAGTTACTTCAACATTCTCAAAATACACCGCCAGATCCTCTGGCAGCTTCAGCGTCTTAAACACTTCAAAAAATCTGTACATATGTATCACTCATTCCAATTATCAAGTTCATACCTGAGTGTATCAAGAAGTTCCTCTTCTGGAACCTTCTTAATAATCTCTCCATGTTTAATAAGTACTCCGCAGCCGTCACCGCCTGCAATTCCAAGATCAGCTTCCTTTGCTTCTCCCGGTCCGTTAACTACACATCCCATTACAGCAAGCTTCAAGTCAAGGTCATACCCTGAAACCATTTTCTCAACCTTTCCTGCAAGGTCTATAAGATTAATTCTTGTTCTTCCGCATGTAGGGCATGAAACAACCTCTATTCCGCCTTTTCTTAAGCCAAGAGTCTTAAGTATCAGTTTCGCAGCCTCTATTTCCCTTACAGGATCATCTGTAAGAGAAACTCTTATTGTGTCGCCAATTCCCTGATTCAGTATAAGACCAAGTCCGATTGATGACTTAATGCTTCCTGAGAATATTGTTCCAGACTCAGTAATTCCAACATGAAGCGGATGATTAGTCTGTTTTGCAATAAGCTCATGTGCTTTAACACACATCATTACATCAGAAGATTTGATGCTGACAACAAGATTATCATAACCTAAGTCTTCAATAATCTTAACCTTGTCAAGTGCGCTCTCAACGATTCCCTCTGCTGTTACTCCACCATATTTCTCAATAAGGTCTTTCTCAAGTGAACCGCTGTTGACACCAACCCTGATTGGTATATTTCTTTCCCTTGCAACATCAACAACAGCCTTTATCTTGTCTGTTCCGCCGATATTGCCCGGATTGATTCTAATCTTATCAGCCCCATTCTCTATTGCCATAATAGCCATCTTGTAGTCAAAATGTATATCAGCAACAAGAGGTATCTCTATCTGCTTCTTTATCTCTTTGATTGCAAGTGCAGCTTCTTTAGTTGGAACTGTGCATCTGATAATTTCACAACCAGCTTTGGTAAGCTCCTTAATCTGTGCTACTGTTGCCGCAACATCTTCTGTATGTGTATTAGTCATTGACTGGATAAGAATAGGATTGCCGCCACCAATCATGCGGTTTCCTATCTTAACAACCTTAGTATTATCTCTGTACATAACCCCTGTGTCCTTTCTGTATTAGAACAATGCCATTATATCTTTAAGCAATACAACAACCATAAGTATGACAAGAAGTATCATACCTATGAAATTAACAATTCCCTCATGCTCTCTCTTAACCGGCTTGCCTCTTAATGCCTCTATTATAAGGAATACAAGTCTGCCTCCGTCAAGTGCCGGAATTGGCAGCAGATTCATAACTCCTAAGTTAGCACTGATAAGTGCTGCAAGATTCATAAGATTAAGGAATACATAAAATGCTCCATCAGCCTTACTTTCTTCAACAATCTCACTCATTGTGCTGACAGTTCCGACAGGTCCTAGCAATGAATCAAATCCAATCTTTCCTGTAAATAACATTCCAAGACTCTGAATTACCGTCTTGACACTGTATCCGACTTCCTTGACTGAATACTTGAGTGTGCCGATTGGAGAAACCTTTACTCTGTCCCCATATACAACAAATCCGACATCATAACTCTCAACTTCAACCATCTTAGGCTCAACTGTCACATCAACATTTTTACCATCTCTTGCAACTGTGAATGTGACACTGTTTCCTCCACTTGAAGTTATAGCCCCTGTTATCTGTGAATTAGTCTCCATTGTAACTCCATTCACAGCCTTAATAACATCATTGGCTTTAAGTCCTGCTGATTTGGCTGGTGAATCGTCAGACACTGAACTTATTGTACAATTCTCAGATATCATTATTCCAACCTGATACTTCTGCTGCTTAATATGCTGCGGAGTAACAGTTGTTGTCATCTTTTCACCGTCTCTTGTAAATGTTATATTAAGAGTCTTATCTGCATTATAAGCCCTGTAGAAATAAAAATCTCTGTAAAATGTTACCTTATGTCCATTAACCTTAGTTATGACGTCACCTTCCTGAAGCCCTGCTTCTGTGGCTGGCGAATTATCTTTAACAACGTCAATGTCACATGGATCGTAGCCAAGACTTCCAACAATAACTACTGCACACACGAAAGCAAGAAGGAAATTAAATACCGGTCCTGCTGCTATAACAGCAATCCTTGCCCAGACTGATTTGCTTGCAAATGACTTTTCCATGTCATAACCATTCTCAATAGCAAGCTTTCTTTTCTTAGCTTCCTTCTCTTCATCCGTAAGCTCTTTGTCATCATCTTCTTCTGACTGTATAACACTCATCTCAAGGAACTCATCACCAAGCATCGTACATGCACCACCAAAAGGAAGTGCTTTAATACAATATTCCGTCTCACCTTTTCTGAAATGTATCAGCTTAGGTCCGAATCCGATTGAGAATTCAACTACAGTTATGCCATTAGCCTTAGCTATTATAAAATGTCCGAATTCATGGACAATAACTATTATACTGAGTACAAGAATCGCCAGAATTACATTAAGAACCAACTTCTACCACCTGCTTTCTATCATGTCTGTTACTATCTTCTGTGTAGAAAGAATCTCTTCTACTGTTGGATTTTTAATATAATCCACTTCGTTCATGGCGTATTCTATAATATCCGGAATGTCCAGATATTTTATCTTTCTGTCTAAAAATCTAGCTACAGCTACTTCGTTAGCTGCATTAAGTGCAGTCGGGATGTTGCCTCCACGCGCTGCTGCCTCGTAAGCAAGCTTAAGTCCCTTGAAAGTCTCCATATCCGGCTTTTCAAATGTAATCTTAGCCAGTTCATAGAAATCAAGTCTTTCGGTGTTAAGCTCTCTTCTTTCTGGATAATAAAGAGCATACTGTATAGGAAGTCTCATATCAGGGCTCCCAAGCTGTGCCATTACAGCTCCGTCCTTGAATTCAACCATTGAATGGATTATGCTCTGTGGCTGGACTATAACTTGAACCTTCTCGGCTGGTACTCCGAAAAGCCACTGTGCCTCCATTACCTCAAGTCCTTTATTAACCATTGTAGAAGAATCTATTGTTATCTTGCGTCCCATAGACCAGTTAGGATGCTTAAGTGCATCTTCTAACTGTACATTTTCAAGGTCAGCTCTTTTCTTTCCTCTGAATGGTCCGCCTGATGCTGTAAGAAGAATCTTCTCTATTTCTCCACGGTTCTCACCGTTAAGACACTGGAATATTGCTGAATGTTCGCTGTCCACCGGATATATATTAACATTACATTCCTTAGCAAGGTTCATAATAATATGACCGGCACACACAAGAGTCTCCTTATTGGCAAGTGCAATATCCTTATGTGCCTTGATAGCCTCTACTGTAGGTGTAATTCCCATCATACCTACAACTGCTGTGACAACTATCTGTGCACTATCAATTGTTGCTGCCTCAATAAGACCTGCATCACCACTTACAATCTTAACATCCATATCACCGATAAGAGTCTTTAACTCTGGAACAAGTTCCTCTTTGCCTATGCATACAAGCTGTGGCTTGAATTCACGAACCTGTGCTGCAAGGTCAGCAACTCTTGTACCAGCTGCCAGCGCAACTACGTTAATATCAGCATTTCTTCTGATAACATCTAATGTCTGTGTTCCAATTGAACCAGTTGAACCAAGTATCGAAACGTTCTTCATTATCAACCTCCAAAGACTTTGTTAATAACCTCTATTGACCAGTAAACAACAGGTGCCGTGAATATAGCACTGTCAAATCTGTCCATAATTCCTCCATGTCCCGGTATTAACTTTCCATAGTCTTTCACATCATGATTTCTCTTAATAGCAGATGCAGCCAGGTCTCCGAATATAGACAGGAATGCACCTATGAAGCTGGCTATTGCAAATGTATATACAGGATGTACAAGTACATCTGACATCTTAGAGCTTATGGCAAATCCATATCCAAAACCAAGAAGTGTCGCACCGACAACTCCTCCTATTGCACCCTCGTAAGTCTTCTTAGGTGAAAGCTTTGGAGTCATCTTATGCTTTCCAAGGAATACACCAGTAAAGTATGCACATGTATCATTGCCCCATGAAGACACGAATATAAGCCATACAATATATATTCCGTCCTGTAACATTCTTACCTGATAGATATAAGAAAGTGTTACTGCAACATATACAATGCTGAAGAATACCCACATAACATCTTCTGTCTTATATCTCGGAAATGTAAATACATAAACTGACATCATAAGTATGCATGAAGCTACAAGAAGCAGTAAAATATATGCCGGATCATTAAGCAAAAGAATAAAATAATAAGTAATTGCCGCTATATATCCTACAACTGCAAGTCCTGTCTTCTCAAGCTTCTTAACTTTAATAAGCTCATACATTCCTACAAGTGAAATAAACAGACTGAACCCGAATGTAACCCAGCCTCCGAAATACAGGCATGTGAAAAGTATGACTATGAGCACAGCTCCACTCATAATTCTTGTACGCATAATCTACTCCTCCTTAACTCCGCCGAATCTTCTTTCCGTCTTATTATATTTCTCAAATGCTTTAATAAGTTCTTCCCTGTCAAAATCAGGCCAATAAATATCTGTGAAATAAAATTCTGTATAAGCAAGCTGCCAGCACAGATAATTAGATAATCTCTGCTCACCGCTTGTTCTTATAAGTAAATCTGGATCTGGCAATTCCCAAGTATCAAGATTATTACTTATTGTATCTTCATCTATATCTTCAGGCTTAAGACTTCCTTCTGATACCTTACCGGCAATCTTTCTTACCGCTCTTGTTATCTCATCTCTTCCACCATAGTTAATAGCTATAGTGAAATTAAGCCCTGTATTATTCTTAGTTTTTTCTTCAAGATTATTAATGCTGTCGATAATATCCTGACTGAGTTCATCTTTTCTTCCGATAACCCTGCAGCGGACATTATTCTTCATTGATTTCTTAACGCAATCTTTAAGATATGTTCTTAAGATTCCCATAAGAGTGCTTACTTCTTCTGTTGAACGCTTCCAGTTCTCTGTTGAAAATGCATATACAGTAAAATACTTAACTCCAAGTTCATCTACTACATAAAGCATGTCTTCAACAACTTTGCTTCCCTGCACATGTCCCATTGTTCTTGGAAGGTGTCTTTTCTTAGCCCATCTTCCATTGCCATCAAGAATAACAGCAACATGCCCCGGAATTTTCAATCCAAGGCTCTCATTAAATGTATCCATATAATATGATTCCTCTCACAATCTGTTTCAATTACAAAAAGGCTGTTGTAAAATATCCAACAGCCCTGACATTTTCTTAAACTGTAAGTATCTCTTTAGTCTTATCATCTATAGCACTATCAATCATAGCAATGTACTTATCAGTAATCTTCTGAATTTCATCCTCTGAATTCTTAGCTTCATCATCAGAGATATCGCCAGCCTTGTTCTCTTTCTTGATTGCATCATTGGCATCTCTTCTGATATTACGGATAGCAACCTTGGCATTATCACCCTTCTTCTTGATATCCTTAGCAAGTTCTTTTCTTCTGTCCTCTGTTAATTCAGGGAACACAAGTCTGATTGTCTTACCATCATTGTTAGGTGTAAGTCCTAAATCTGAAACAAGAATTGCTTTCTCAATATCCTTAATAAGGCTTGCTTCCCAAGGCTGAATCTGAATCATTCTTGCTTCTGGTACAGAAACATTGGCAACCTGCTGGATTGGTGTAGGTGTTCCATAATAATCAACTCTTAATCTGTCAAGAATATGTGGATTAGCTCTTCCGGCTCTTATTGTTACATATTCTTCCTTTAAGTTGTCAACTGACTTCTGCATTCTTCCTTCAATATCTTTAATATTTTCCATAAAATCCTCCATTAATATTATATTAATCAACAGTTACTACTGTTCCATTAAACTTTCCTGATAAAGCATTAACTATGCTGTTCTCTTCTTCGAGTCCGAATACCATAAGAGGCATCTTATTCTCCATACACATAACTGAAGCTGTCATATCAATAACTCCAAGCTTCTTCTCAACAACTTCGTTGATTGAGATTGTATCATACTTCTTAGCCTCTGGGTTAATCTTAGGATCGCTGTCATATATTCCATCAATTGCCTTAGCAAGAAGAATAGCATCTGCATCAAGCTCAATAGCTCTTAATACAATACCTGTATCTGTTGAGAAATATGGATGACCTGTTCCTCCTGCAAAGAATACAACCATGCCTTTCTCAAAATACTTATTAGCTCTGTCCTTAGAGAAAAGCTTTGTCATGCTTCCACATTCAAATGGTGTAAGAATATTAGTCTTAAGTCCCTGTGAACGGAATATCTCTGAAACATATATACAGTTCATAATTGTTGCAAGCATACCTATCTGGTCAGCCTTAGTTCTGTCAATATTATCATTAGAACGGCCTCTCCAGTAGTTACCACCACCAATAACTACACCAACATCTGTTCCTTTATTAACTATTGTCTTAACCTGATTAGCAATATTCTCTATAAGCTCATCATTGTAGCCGCCCTCTTTCTTAGCAAGAGCCTCACCACTAAGTTTAAGTATTACTCTTTTAATGTTATCCATACGTGCCTCCGGTTATTTATTCTTCTTTGTCTTAATATTAAATATGTTATCCATATTAACTTCTGCATAGCACTGTGAACAGCGTCCATCAATAGTAGCACCATTATTAATCTGTACTGACTTCGACTTGATGTCTCCAACTATAACAGCTGAAGAATCTACAACTACAGGTCCGTGTACATCTATATCGCCCTTAACAGCACCTGCAATGACAGCTGAAGTTGCAACAATATTACCAACTATTACAGTTCCCTGTCCAATCTTAACTGAACCCTTAGCTTCTATATCGCCGTCAATCTGTGCATTATTGGCAAATACTTCGTTGGCCTTGGAATTGCCTGTAATGCTTCCATTAACTGTAAGCTTTCCTCTGCATGAAACATTTCCTTCAACTGTACCGAATAAATCGATTGATCCCAAAGAATCAAGGTCACCATTAATAGATAATCCTTCTGTAATAACTGCTGTCTCATCAGCTACATAGTCATCATCCTGCACAGGTGTGCTGACAGAACTGTCATTGAATTCTTTTGCTGGCTGTTCTGATTTATATGGAACCTCTTCAACCGCATTATTATTCTTGCTTTCAGACTCCTGTGCTTCTTTCTTATAATCTTCAGCCATCTTGGCAAGTTCTGGATCATCAAGAGTATTAACCATTAAATCCTCATCTCCATCATCTGTTGCGTTTTCTAATTCTGCATCGGAGAGTCCATTAACTGCCTCAGACAGATCTTCTTTAAAATCTTTAAAAAATCCCATTAAATCATCCTCCATATTAATACTGCGGTTTTCACAAAACATTACAGTTTGGAAAGATTATATCATATCATAGACAATTTTAGAAGTGTTATGACAAATTTTTCATTGCTGCATGCATAAAAAAATCCCCGATCTGTCTTTTGACATTCGGGGATTTCTATAATTATGATAACTACAATTACTTTAACTGAGCTGCAACTTCTGCTGCGAAATCTTCGTTCTTCTTCTCAAGACCTTCACCAGTCTCAAAACGAACATATCCCTTAACTGTGAAAGCACCGTTTGCCTTAGCAACTTCTGCAAGATACTTAGCAACTGACTGCTTTCCATCCTCAGCCTTAACATAAACCTGATCCATAAGGCAGATTTCCTTAAGCTGCTTAGATACACGACCTTCTACTAATCCGTTGAAAATCTTATCAGCTACGATATTAGCCTCATCAGCTAATGCAAGTTCTGCTAACTGTGCAGCTGCTTCCTTTGAAAGGAAGTTGAATAAATACTGCATGTTGCTCTTGTGTTCTTCGTATGTTGCAATATCAGCATCGCTCCATACCTTATCATTAATAGCCTTGTCAATTAACTTATTTAAGATTGGCTTTGGAAGAGAAGCTGGATCATTTAATGCACTCTTCTCTGTGATTTCTCTTAACTTAGCAAGTTCATCAGCTGACATATCTTCTCTGCTGAGGTACTGTGGGTTCATAGCTGCAATCTGCATTGCTACATTTGTAAGAGCTTCCTTGATTGCGTCGTTAGAAGCACCGTCTGCTGCAACAAGAACACCGATTCTTCCGCCACCGTGAATATATGAAGCTACACAGTCACCTGTAATCTTCTGGAATCTTCTAAGAGAAAGCTTCTCACCGATTGTAAGAGTCTTCTCTTCAAGTTCTGACTGCATGCCAAGAATAGCGCATACATCTTCACCATCTCCAGCCTTATCAACTGGAGCCTTAAGTGCCTTATCTGCAACTGTCTGAACAAATTCCTGGAATGTAGCGTTCTTAGCTACGAAATCTGTCTCTGAGTTAACTTCTACTACAACTGCTGTATTGCCTTCAGATGCAACTCTTGTAATACCTTCTGCTGCAATTCTTCCTGCCTTCTTCTCAACCTTAGCTGCTCCGCTCTTTCTAAGAACATCAACAGCTGCTTCCATATCACCATCTGTCTCTGTAAGAGCCTTCTTACACTCCATCATACCTGCGCCAGTAGACTCTCTAAGTTCCTTAACCATTGCTGCTGTAACTGCTGCCATTATAATATCCTCCAATAAAAATAATTTTAAAAAATGCTTCAACCTGATAATATGTCAGGCTGAAGCATACATAAACTTAAGTCGGTACTTAAATATTAAGCTTCCTCAGCTACTTCTTCCTCTACAGCTGGAGCTGCTTCTTCACCCTGATTAGCTTCGATAACTGCATCTGCCATCTTAGCAACGATTAACTTAACAGCTCTGATAGCATCATCATTACCAGGGATTACATAATCTAATTCATCTGGATCACAGTTTGTATCTGCAATACCGATTAACTTGATACCAAGTGCATGTGCTTCCTGAACACAGATTCTTTCCTTCTTAGGATCAACAATGAAGATTGCATCTGGGAGCTTCTTCATTTCCTTGATACCGCCAAGGTTCTTCTGAAGCTTCTCAAGTTCCTTCTTAAGGTTGATAACTTCCTTCTTAGGAAGAACATCAAATGTTCCATCTTCCTGCATTGTTTCAATTTCCTTAAGTCTTGCAATTCTGCTCTGGATTGTCTTGAAGTTAGTAAGCATACCGCCTAACCATCTCTCGTTAACATAGAACATTCCACAACGCTCTGCCTCTGTAGCGATAGCGTCCTGAGCCTGCTTCTTTGTACCTACGAAAAGAATTGTACCACCATCAGCAGCGATATCAGAGATTGCCTTATAAGCCTCATCAACCTTACCTACAGACTTCTGTAAATCGATGATATGGATACCATTTCTCTCTGTGTAGATGTACTCAGCCATCTTAGGGTTCCATCTTCTTGTCTGATGTCCGAAGTGAACACCTGCCTCAAGTAACTGTTTCATTGAAATTACGCTCATTTTGATACCTCCATTGGTTAATTAATCTTTTGCAAGTTTCTTCTTTTGCGGCCACCGGCGCGTAAACCGGCACCAGCCGTAAAATCCACCTGCATGTTTTTTCACACAAAGTGTATTATATCAATACATGCAATATATTGCAAGTATTTTTTTATTTTGTTTGCGTAATTGTTTTAGCAATCGTCTCATATGAATCGCCAGGTTTAAGTCTGTATGTACCATCACGCATTTTTCTGTCATATCCGGAAGTATACATATATGTATAAAACTCTGTTTTATTATCTATAATTCCTGCATCAAATAATATGTCTGCAGCCTGTGCTGCTGTATATACTCCCGAAAATACAAGTTCAACCTCTCCGCTTCCATCTCCTGTCGTAATCTTAACTGTCGGACGCTGTGTTGATGCTTCCTGTGAAGCCACTGTCTCTGTTTTTGTTTCAGATACAGTTGTGGCCTGTATTGTACTCTCATTCTCCTGTTTCTGGCTTTCAGTTTCTGTCTCTGACTCTGCATTTTCAGTTCCTTCTGTAGAACTTTCTGTTGTAAATGCTATTACTGAACCAGTTCTCTGATTTTCATTGTTATCTGTAACAAGTGCTTTATTATTGTTTTGTATTTTACCGGCAACCATAAGCACAATTGTTGCAATTATAAGTCCTGCACCGAATCCGCGCATATAATATTTAAATTTCATGATTATTTACCGCCTTTATACAGATCAATAACAAGCTTGACCTCACCAATTCCAAGATTCAGCTGCTTTGCAATTTCCTTCACAGATACTCCCATTTCATTCAGCTTCAGAATTTTCTCATTACTAGACATATCAGGATCAAGCTTTTCAGCCTGTCTGTTCACTTTTCTTTTACCTTCAGAAGACTTGATTTTCTCATTATTTTTCTTGTTTAATGCAGTTAATCTTTCTTTAGCTATATCCTTTGTATCCCTGGAATCTTTTTCCTGCTGCTTTGATTCATTTACAGCATCAGTATTATTATCAGCCGGAACATAATCTGATGCCTTAACTTCAGCATGAATCTTTTCAACCTGTCTCTTGGTATTATTCGCATCTTTTACAGTAGTCTTAATCTCCTTTGCTTTTTCATTAAGCATATCATATAAAAACACTGTCTCGTTGTGATTTCTGTTGATTTCGCCAAGTACACTCTCTGCATATTCATTCATTTCAAGTATTTTGGTATTAGATATCTTATCAAGTGCTGCCTCTGTTTTTTCAGACAAACCATTAACCTGATCATCAATTATCGTATCAATCTGCTGTTTTATTTTATTCTTCTGTTCATCTGTCAAATCAGTTGATACCGTTACTTCTTTCTTATCACTCTGATCCGAAAAATTCATAACGACGCTGACTATAACGCATATTATGCCCGCTACTATCAGAAATATTTCAATTGCGTTCATTACTTCCTCCAAATATTACACCTTAACATCAAAATCCACACTGCCCTGGCCTTTTATAATAACCCTGCCATCATCTTTCTGCTTGTGTGAATGTCCTTTTTCATTGCTATATTCATTATTGCTTTTATCTTTAGCATCATAATGCCCTTTTTCATTATCAGCATTGTCCTTTTTATTAACCTGCTGAGAATGCTGTTCAACATTCTTTTCAACCTGCTGGGTTATGCCCTGCTGTTCAGTCATAGGTCTTGTTTTTGCATTGTGCTGTGCTTTAGAAACATTATTCTGCTGCTGTATCATTGCAAATTCTATCGGCTTAATAACCATATGTTGCCTCCATCCAAATGAGTTCTAAATTGCAGCGCATTTAATGTCTGCTCCTTCTTTAATAAACTGGCAGTAATCATATTTCTGCTTGATGAACATACACTGATCACCAAATACCAGTTTAACTCCTACATAAGCTGCGTCATACACTTTGATGCACGCTCTTTTTTCTCCACCTATCTGTGTCCTTAACTCTTCAAGCTCTTTCTTCTGCTTTGTTATCTCCTGCTCAAGCATTATAAGATTACGCATAGTCTTAGTCTGAAGATCATGTTTTTCAGCATCAAGGCTTCCTTCCAGCTCCTGCTTTTTCCTGAGCACAGAAAGAATCTGATTCAGCTGAATTTTATTATTGCCCAGCTTATCAAGGCTGTTCTTTAATTCATCCACTCTTCGTTTCATTGCAGGATCAACACCAACACCAACTGTTGTATTAGTGCCCATCGCATTACCTATTGTCTTGGCTTCTATCATATATACAGCCTTTACATCTCCACCTATTATCAGACCATTCTTTCCTGAGGCTTTTATTGTTTCCTTGGCTGTAACCTTACTATGTAATATTGAATCCGCTTCTATGCTTCCACCTGCTGATACACTTTCAGCACTCTCTATGAATTTCGAAACAATATTACCTCCAGCCTTAACCACAGCCTTCGTCATTCCCTGGATTCCTCTGTTAAATGTAATTGAACCTCCGGCAATGACCGTAGCGCCTTCAACAATTCCGCTTACAGTTATATCACCTGCCGCCTTTACAGTAAATCCTGCAATAACATTGCCTTTTATTACCACATCACCGTCATAATCTATATCACCAGTAGAATTATCAACATTAACAAGTTCCAGTACATTTGAAACAAATATCTTGTCGCCTTCTAATACCACGTGACCACTCACCTGTGATATCAGTTCATTGCCATCATCTGACTGAACAAGATTTTTTCCATATCTGAACACTACATGATTAACTTTCTTCGGCAACACTCTTCTTCCCAGAACATCAATTCCATCATCGCCTCTGTTCTCTCTGTGCAGCACAGCAACAACATCGCCTTTATTAATGTGGTTAATATTCTCAAGTGTATGGAAATCAACTGTACCATCGTCATTCATCTTAGGACGCGGTTTCAATTCTGTATTAAACTTATATTCAATATATCCGTCATGTCCGTCTCTTGGCGCAGTTCCTTCTGCAACATTATATGCCTTACCATATTCCCTGTTTTCAAGTATCTGCTCAATGCAGCTTTTATCTATGCCATGTTTAACACCGAGATACTGCAGATCTTTTACAATATCTCCAGATGTAAGCATATCTGCTCCTACAAAAGGAGGATAAAAAACTGCTTCAACTCTCATACAGTCTGCACTCATATGGTAATCACCAAATTCTGCATATGGATGAACTGTCTCATCAGATACCTTAACCTCTGTTTCTGTATTACAGCCCGTCTTTACAGCCTGTCCCAGCTTTACAGTGTCACAATTTATCTTCTTCTTATCAATGTAATATAATACATCATCAATTCTTACCGGTCTGTTACCATCCTTTGGAGGGAAAACCTTAAAATACAGTCCGTCTTGTCTGGCATCAAATTGAAAATATCCAGTCCTGCAGTTATCTATCATGCCATAATCCCCCTTTTGCAATTATATATTATAAAGAAAATACATAATCTCCTAATATTTTTTTCATCTTATTAAGTGCTTTGGTGTGAAGCTGTGATACTCTCGATTCAGAAACCTCAAGTGTAAGGCTTATTTCTTTTAATGTCATCTCTTCATAGTAATACAAGACAACAACACTCCGCTCTTTTTCTGTCAGTGAATCAATTGCCTTAACCATCATTTTCTTAAGTTCTTCTTTTTCTATGGCATCCTCTGGCTGGTCAAAATGCGAATTGCCAACCGATTCCATTTTAACTTCACTTCCAGCCTCTGTATATTCATCAAGTGATATAAGATTAGATGCCTTCATCTTTCCCTGCCAGTCTGACAATTCATCCTGTGTTATTCCCAGCTCTGCAGCAAGTTCTTCATCACTTGCAATATGTCCTGTCTCACTCTCAATCTTAGCCATTGCAGCTTCTATCCGTTTCTGCTTCTGTCTTAAAGATCTTGGAATCCAGTCCATTTTCCTTATCTGGTCGAGAATTGCACCTCTTATTCTTAAACTCGCATATGTCTCAAACTTTACATTCTTGCCATAATCAAACTTATCAATAGCATCAATAAGTCCGAATATTCCATAACCGACAAGATCATCATATTCCACATTATATCCCAGATACATGTTAAGTCTGCCAGCAACCAGCTTAACAAGCTGTGCATACTCAACTATCAATTCATCCCTGTACTCATTGCTACGGGTAGATATGTAATTCTTCCACAGTTTATCTCTGCCTGCCTCATCCATGGTCAGTGCCCCCAAAATAATAAAATATGTAAAAATAATAACATAAATCTGGCTTATGCGCCACTATTATTCTTCATCTGCTGTTTCTTGTTCTTCTGTCTGTTCCTGTTCTTCCTCTTGTACTGTATTTTCTTTATCCTCTTTATTCTGTACAACTTTATTAAGTGCAAATCTGATAAGTACTCCGCATATATAAAAGCCAACCATAACGGCTATCAGTATCCACATAAAATTAACCAGTGAATATCTATGTACAATCATGATAACACTGGTTATAAATCCTGCCAGCAATGTAATCAAAGCTGGCACATTTCTGAATTTATTCATAAAGCCTCCATTTATCCAATCAGCATATCCATAGTTATAAATTATATAGCCTTCTGTGGTTTACCTACTGCCTTTATAACATAATCGCCTGTTTCTGAATAAAACTCTACTGTTCTACCAAAGTTCTCACCACAATCCTGTGCCAGAATTCTTATATTGAGACTTTTTAATTTTTGTTTTACCGCAATTACATTGCGTTCCCCAACTCTTAAAGCTTCATTATTGGTCCTGTTAGCAAACATCTGCGCACCGCCGGCTATCTTGGCCACGAGTCTGCTGTCATTAGCTCCTAAAGATTTCATCTGTTTAATCAGTTCATCAATACCAGTATCGGCAAATTTAGCAATATTGGAATTATTCCTGAACTGGGTACTATCCGGCAACATACAGTGAAGCAGTCCGCTCACTTTAGTTACCGGATCATATAATGCAACTCCTACACATGAACCCAACCCCAATGTAGTAAGAGAATCAGGACATTTGCACACCTTTAAATCAGCCATGCCTACCTTTATCATATTTCCCATAATCATACTCTTTCAAAAAAGTTCTACATTCCTAATGATGCTAACAACTTATCATACGAATCCAGTTCAGGAATCATAAGGAAATATCCATTAACAAAATCCAGTTCTCCAAACTGTGACTGTATAAGTAAAAGTTTATCTCCATATTTACCAAATTCAGAAGCTGGAACACTAAGCAATGCACCTATCATGTCAATTGTCATCTCAGGAACAGTTGATATCATCTTAAGATTAGTAAGCTTGGATATTGCTGTAAGATATGAGCCGGAAACAATATTTCCGATCTCATTAAGAGCCGACATATCCATATCAGAAAATTCTGCTCCTTCTTCGACTCCATCCTCTTTATCTCTCATCATAAGAGTATTGACCAGGTGATGTGCTGATTTTGTGTCAAAAAGGAACATCATCATTCCTTCCACATCCCCCTCAAATCCTAACATAATACCAACTACTGTCTGATCCTCAGCCCCCATAACATCCGATATTTCATTAAACGGTACAAGTGCAACCTTAGGAACAGACATATCCATTTTCTGGTTAAGCATCTGTGATAATGCTGTAGTAGCATTACCAGCACCAATATTGCCTATTTCCCTAAGAACATCATACTGCATATCATTAAGCTGATTCAAATTGATTTTCGACATACCTTCACCTCTTACATTAATTATTCTCTACAACAAGACTTACAATGTCCAGAAGTGAAATAAGTTCCCCATCTTTCTTTCCAATTGCATTGATATAATTAGCTGCTGCATCATCACTTGTTGCTCTGCTGACTCTTTCTATATCTTCACTTTCAAGGGTAACAACTTCTTTAACCTGATCTACAATCACACCAATAGAAGCCCCCTCTACTTTTACAATTATGAATCTTGTCTTATCTGTTAATTCATCATCTGCAAGTCCCAATTTAAGACGCATGCTCATTATAGGACATATCTCACCTCTTAAGTTAATAACACCCTTATAATATGGTTGTGTCTTAGGTACTCTTGTTATATTCTGGCTTCTTACAATGTTGTCAATATATTTAATATCTATTCCGTACTGTTCATTTCCTATCTTAACAACAATATACTGTACAGAAGTCGTTGATTCTGAATTCTTATCTTCTATAGCATTAACATTCTCCATTATCCATTCCTCCTCTATACAAGTGTATTGGCATCAATAATAAGCGCAACTGAACCATCTCCAAGAATTGTAGCTCCACTTATCATTCTGTTAATATTAATGTATTTACCAAGTGACTTAATAACAATTTCCATCTGGCCAATGAGATTATCAACTACAAGACCTGCCAGCTTGTCTCCCTTTCTGACAATTACAATAACAATATTATCAGACTCCTCAGGTTCACCAGGTACATCAAGAAGTTCTCTTAATCTTATAAGTGGAATTACATTTCCTCTGAGATTAATAACTTCCTTAGCATGAACATACTTGATTTCGCTTACAGGTACATCTTCAATGGTCTCAATTGAGCCAAGTGCTATTGCATACTTTTCTTCGCCAACCTTAACCATAAGTGCCTGGATAATAGCAAGTGTAAGAGGAAGTCTTATGCTGAATGTACTTCCTTCACCATATGTAGTCTTAACTTCAACATCTCCGCCAAGAGCTTCAATCTTAGACTTAACAACATCAAGTCCAACACCTCTTCCTGATACATCTGTAACCTTATCAGATGTTGAGAAACTTGGCTTAAACAGAAGATCAATAGCTTCTTTCTCTGTAAGTGCATCTGCCTGTTCCTGAGTAAGGTTTCCCTTCTCAACAGCTTTCTGCTTAACCTTTTCTACATCAATACCATTACCATCATCTCTTACTTCGATAACAACATTGTTACCCTCCTGATAAGCATCAAGCCAGATAGAACCAACTTCAGGCTTGCCTCTCTCTGCTCTTACTTCTGCACTCTCAAGACCGTGGTCAGCAGAATTTCTTAACAGATGCATGATAGGATCACCAATCTCATCAATAACTGTTCTATCGAGCTCTGTCTCTTCACCTGACATATAAAGTTCCATCTTCTTGCCAAGCTTCTTATTAAGGTCTCTTATCATTCTAGGATACTTTGCAAATACACTCTCGATAGGCATCATTCTAACCTTCATTACTGACTCGTGAAGGTTAGTTGTTACTCTCTCAAGATACTCTATCTGTTCACCAAATTTCTGATTAACAGATGCAGCTCCGCCATCCTCTGCCACACTGGCTGACACAAGTCCGTTCTTTGCTATAATAAGCTCACTGACAAGATTCATAAGTACATCAAGTTTTTCAATATCAACTCGTACTGTATGGCTTACTGTCTTGCCTGACTTGTTATTATTAGTGGCTGGAGCCTGCTTCTTTGCTGCAGCAGCCGGCTTTGTATCTAGCTTGGCCTTCTTTTCTTCCTGCTTTGGCTCTTCTTTCTCTTCTTCCTTTTCCTCTTCTTCTGCAAAAGGAGTCGTTATAGCTTCACCTGAAACATCCTTGATTTCTGATACATTCTTGATTATTCCGATAATAGAATCATAACTCTCTTCAGTAACAACAACTATGCTGAAGTCAAGTTCGAACTTCTCATCCTCAATATCCTGTGCTGAAGGTTCTGACTTAATAATATCACAGTGTCCTTCAAGATTCTTAAATACAAGAAATGCTCTTGCAGCCTTAAGAATACAGTTTTCATCGACACTTACCTTAATAATGAACACATTCATTTTCTTCTCAAGTGCTTCATTAACAGCATTCTTTTCAAAATCAGCAAACACCATGTTGTTATATTTAGCATATGAGCCATCCCCGGCTTCAACATTTTCTTCTTTCTTTTCCTGTGCAGGAGCCTCTTCCTTCTTAGGTTCTTCTGGAAGTGCGCCTTTATCCTCATTATTAACAATAAATGAGTTAAGTGCCTTAATTATAGGCTCATTATCATCTGTTCCCTCATCTGATGTTTCCTGAATGTTATTAACATACTGTTCAAGTGCATCAAGACACTGGAATAAAACATCAACCATTCTTGAGTCTACTTTAATATTGCCATTACGGACTTCTGAGAATACATTCTCCATATCATGTGTAAGGTTCTGCATCCTCTTATATCCCATAGTACCAGCCATACCCTTAAGGGAATGCGCTGCTCTGAATATTTCATTAATAGTATCACTGTTATCTGGTTCTTTTTCAAGAATCATAATGCCATCACTTAAGTTCTGTAAATGTTCATTAGATTCATCAATAAATATCTCTAAATACTGGCTTACATCCATTTTAAGATACCCCCACATTCTTCGTTATAGTTTCTGCAATTTTATTAAGAGGAACAACCTCATCAACAAGTCCTGTCTGTGCAATAGCCTTAGGCATGCCATACACAACACAGCTTTCTTCATCCTGTGCAATAACATGGATTTTCTTTTTACCTGCTGAAAGAGCTTTGATTCCTTCTGTACCATCAGCTCCCATTCCGGTAAGCACTACGCATGTGATTTCATCATAATTGCTTTCTACTAATGACTTATACATCACATTCGCGCATGGCCTTAATCCGTCAATAGGTGGTTCTTCACTAAGTTTCAGCACATAATCTGTGCCTTTTCTTACAACCCTTATATGCTTTCCACCCGGTGCTATATATACACAACCCTTCTGGATAACATCTCCTTCTGCACCTTCTTTAACCTTAATATCACTTATTTCATTAAGGCGTGCTGCAAGTGACGCTGTAAATCCAGCCGGCATATGCTGTACTAATACCACACCAGCATCCAGATTCTTAGGAAGCATTGGTATTACCTGTTGTAATGATTTAGGTCCTCCGGTTGAGCATGCAAGTGCTACAACCTTCTTAGTTCCACTTTTAATATTAGTAAACTTTGCAGGGTTTACCTTCGGTGGAAGTGTATCATTAATCTCATTCCTTCTTCTTAAGGCAGATATTGCATCATTAGATGCCTTTTTATCTGGTGAAAGTCTGCTTGTTAATGATGATGTAGTCTTGATACCTGAAGCAGTCCTGCTGCCTGACGGTATTGTGCTGCCAGTTGTTGATTTTGTTCTTTCAACTGAAGCCCTTGAACTTGTGGCAACATTAAGCATATCATGGATACGCTTTTTAAAATCATCGCCCTTGGTTTCAAAATAATTCTCCGGCTTGGTAACAAAATCAAAAGCTCCATATTCCAGAGCTTGAATAGTCTCTTTAGCACCCTGCTTTGCAACTGTGCTGACAACTATAACAGTCTGTTCAATATGATTCTTCTGCAGCTTCTGCAACAATTCAAGTCCGTTCATCTTAGGCATATTAATGTCAAGAATAATCGCACTATACAGATTAGGATTAGATACAATCATATCAAAGCCTTCAAGTCCGTCTTTTGCAATCGCAGCAACCTCATACTCATTACCTTCATTTATTATATCAGATATAACCCTTCTCATGAGTGCAGAGTCATCTATTACAAGAATTTTTTTTGCCATTCTACATTCCCCTCTCTTTCTGCCTCATCAGCCTTTGTTGTTCAAAGACATATTTGACAATATCTTCTGTATCGTCCCGTTTGATATTAATAAACTGGAGTCTGTTATCAAATATATTCTCATCATTACTTTTTCTGAAAGAAAGCACAATCTTGGCAGGCAGATTCATATCTTTTTTTCTGCCTCCTGTAGTAATTGAAAATTTCACGCCTACAACGGTGTCCTTTTCATACTGCTTGTTCATAAAAAGTCTTGTTCCGCCTCCGCTTATATCAATTATTACACCTTTTTCTTCTGGCATTTCAAGTTCTTCCGGCAGTTTTCCTGTCTTGTTAAAATGTTCCAGTTCATCTTCATTAATCATGGTAACGCCAGCTTCTATGGCGCATTCCAGTCTGTAATATTCTCTCCTCTGGAATTTCTTAAGAGGAGTTTCCAGCTTTAATTCCATGGTGAAAATATTGCCTTCTTTTCCTCTGGAAGATATTACGCAGTCGGCCTTATACACATTTTTACCTGAATAAAAATATGCCTCTATCTCCATGCCTACTTCAAGGACAATCAGTTTTCCTTTATTAACAGGCATTGTACACACAATACAGTCTTCCTTAATATCCATTATCTGGCTTAAGAATTGTTCTCTTGGACTGCTTTCTTCTTTTAACCGCGTATTCTTTTTATACGCTTCTACTTTTCCTCCGACAACAAGCGGTTCAAACATGCATCCACCTCATTTATCATAAGTTTTTAGCAAAAACAGATTTAAGATATCCTCGAATCCCTCTTTTCTGAGGTGGAATATCAGTTCCATCGTTCATAATTTTCTCAGCAATTTCTTCAAAATGTTTTGAAGAAGCCGAAGCTGGATAAATTATTGATACAGGCTTCTGCTTCATAACAGCCTTGACAATATTATTATCCATTGGGATTATGCCTAAATATGTCATATCAATATCAAGGAATTTCGATACAACCATATTAAGCTTCTCATAGAGATTACGTCCTTCGCTTTCCGTTGACACCCTGTTTGCTATCATTTTGATAGAAACATCTTCTCTTCTGAAATTATCATTCATGCTTAATGCCTTGAGCAGCGCATACGAATCCGTAATAGATGTAGGCTCTGGTGTTGTGACTATGATTGTCTCAGGGCTTGCAACAAGAAATTCCATAACCGTAGGCGAAATTCCAGCTCCAGTATCAATTATTATCACATCCGCCATGTTTTCTAACTCTGACATCTTATTAACCAGTCTTTTTACCTGCTCCTTATCAGGATTAACAAGTTTAGCTATTCCGGAACCACCTGAAATAAACTTAATCCCTTCTGGTCCTTCCGTTATAATCTCGCTTATTTCTCTTCCGGAAACCATCAGATCACTGAGGTTATATTTCGGAATAACGCCAAACATAACCTCTATGTTAGCCAGTCCGAAATCAGCATCAAGAATTATAACCTTCTTGCCCATTTTGGTAAACTGCACCGCAAGATTAATTGAAACGCTCGATTTACCGACACCGCCTTTTCCACTTGTAACTGCGATAACTCTGGCATTGCTCAGGTCCTTCTGGTTCTGTTTTTTAATTATATTGCGGAGATTTTCTGCCTGATCCATTACGAGTTACCTCCCAATAATAATTTAGCAAGCCCCTGTTCATTAATAACCTCAATATCATTAGGAACATTCTGTCCCGATGTAGTGTATGAAAGAGGAGCATCTGTATATAGTTTCATGTTAAGCATATTTCCAAGACAGCATGTTTCATCAAGCTTGGTAAATATCAGTGACCAGTTATCAATATGCTTATACTTGTCTGCAATATTCTTAAGGTCTTTATATTTAGTAGTAACACTGAGTGTAAGATATATTTCAAAATCAAACTCATCTGCTCTCGCCTCAACCTCAGATATAAGTTTTTCCAATTCCTCCATCTGTTCTTCAGACTTATGGGATCTTCCTGCTGTATCAACAAGTATAAGTTCATAATTTTTAAATTCATTAAGACATTCATCCATCTCATCTGGTGAATATGCCACATTTACCGGGCAGTCTATAATTGATGCATATGTATTAAGCTGTTCTACTGCCGCAATTCTGTAAGTATCAGATGTAATAAATGCAACCTTTGTTTCCTTTTCAAGCTTAAAATGTGATGCTATCTTGGCTATAGTTGTAGTCTTTCCAACACCTGTAGGGCCTATGAAAAAAATAACCTTTGGCTTTTCTCCCAGCGAAATAGTTTTGGGTTCTCCAAGCTTAAGTATAATCTTCTGGTATACAGCCGCAAGTATACTGTCAATGTTCGACTCCTTCTTCAGAGAGGACTCAATATCTGCTATTATTTCATCAGCATATTTTGAATCCACTTCATTATCAACCATTTTCTTACATATGAGCTGCAAAAACTTATAGTTAGCATTCTCGCGCTCTTTTACTATCTGCTTGCCGGAATCTGCTGCCGTATCGCTGCCTTTCGTATCCTGATGATGTACCTCATTCTTTTTATTAGCCGTAGCAGATGTTATCTGGTTTTCCAACAGAGAATGTAATGAATCAAGCTTCTTTTCAATATTGGCAGCATTGCCATTAACATCTATCTTTTCATCTGCAACAAGATTAATAACCGACTTGGAATCTGTAATATTCTTCATATTACCAGAAGCATTATCAGTTGCATTTTTATTATTAAAAGTAGGCTTCTTGTTGTTAATACCATTAATAAATTCTTTTTCTTCCAGTGCTGCTGTAACTTCAACAACATCCTTCTTAAATAAACGGAATATTCCTCTCTGTTTTAATGTCTTGACATTAAGTACAACTGCCCCGCTTCCTAACTCTTCCTTTGCCTTTAATATAGCATCTGTCTCTGTATCTGCCTGAAATTTCTTAACTATCATTTACGCTGTCACCATCCCAACTGATTGTAATTCAACATTTGATTCAACTTCATTATATGAAATCACAATAATGTCTTTATAATAGTCCTTTGCAAGATTTCTGAAATACATTCTTACAATAGGCGATGTAATAACTATAGGATTCTTTCCCATATCTTCTAATTTCTTAAGTTCGTTTCCAAGAGATTCAATTATCTTCTTGCTTCTCTCCGGATCAAGTGATAAATACGAACCCTGCTCTGTATTCTTGACCGAATTCATAATTTCCTGTTCAATCGATGGATCAACAGTAACAACATTTGTCACTTCACCGACTGGGAAATACTTGCTTGAAATAGCTCTCTTCAATGCCTGTCTTACATATTCAGTCAGTATGTCAGGATCTCTTGTAACAGCTGCATGGTCTGCCAGTGTTTCAAATATTGTAACAAGATCCCTTATAGATATTCCTTCCTCTAAGAGATTCTGAAGTACCTTCTGTATCTCACCAACTCCCATAAGCTTAGGAACAAGCTCATCAATAAGAGTTGTATTGTTATCTTTAATATTATTAATAAGATTCTGCACATCCTGTCTTGTAAGAAGTTCTGCTATATGCTGTCTTATAACTTCTGTAAGATGTGTTGCTATAATTGATGGTGGATCAACAACCGTATATCCAAGCGATTCCGCCCTTTCTCTCTGGCTCTCTGTTATCCATATAGCCGGAAGATGAAAAGATGGTTCAAATGTAGGTATACCCGTTATCTCTTCTTCAACATATCCAGGATTCATAGCCATATAATGGTCGAAAAGTATCTCACCTTCACTGACCTGGATACCCTTAATTTTAATAACATACTGATTAGGATTAAGCTGAATATTATCCCTCAGTCTTATAATAGGTACAACCGCTCCAAGTTCCAAAGCAATCTGTCTTCTTATCATAACTACTCTGTCTAGCAGATCACCGCCCTGATTGACATCGGCAAGTGGAATAATTCCATATCCAAATTCCAGTTCAATAGGATCAACATTAAGTAAAGAAACAACATTCTCTGGTTTTCTTATTTCTGAAGCTTCTGTCTCTTCCTGTTCAGCACTCTCTTCTATTGCTGTCTCTCCTGCCTTAGCACTGAGCTTTCTGCTATAAATTATAAGTGCCATACCCAATGGGATAAAAATATACCATGGAAGAGGTGTTGTTACTCCCAGAAGAATAAGTGCTGCACCAACCATAAGAAGAACTCTGTCCATAGAGAAAAGCTGCCCTACTATTTCATCTCCAAGTTCACCTTCGCTTGAAGCCTTGGTAACAAGAATACCTGTTGCAAGCGAAATAAGCAATGAAGGAATCTGAGAACATAAGCCATCTCCAATTGTAAGAATAGTATACTTAGACAGTGCATCATTAATCGTAAGTCCACCGTACACCATACCCATAACGATACCGCCAACAAGGTTGATACCAGTAATTATAAGACCGGCTGTAGCATCTCCCTTAACATACTTGGTGGCACCATCCATAGAACCGAAAAAGCTGTTTTCCTGCTGCAGCTTTTTTCTTCTTTCTGCTGCTTCCTTATCAGTAATAGCACCTGTATTAAGATCCGAATCAATAGCCATCTGTTTTCCAGCCATAGCATCAAGTGTAAATCTTGCAGTTACCTCAGCAACTCGTTCAGAACCCTTATTAATAACAATAAACTGAATAATAATAAGAATAATAAATATAATAATACCAATGACAAGATTACCGCTGCCAACAAACTTACCAAATGTATCAACAACCTTACCAGCATAACCATTCTTTAATATAAGCTTAGTCGATGATACATTAAGAGAAATTCTGAAAATTGTTGTAAATAAAAGCATTGTAGGAAAAGATGCCATATCCAGAACTTCTTTAGCAAACAATGAATTAAAAAGTACGACAAGTGCAACCAGAATGTTAACTGCAAGTAAAATATCAAGCAGCCATGATGGAATTGAAATAATGAAGAATAAAACCGCTGCAAGAAGGTATATTCCGATAAACAGGTCATTTTTCTTGATCTTCATTATTTCTCTCCTTTCAATTTAGTCATTATTTTATATCATATCACATATTTCGACTATTATCTATTATTTGCGCGTAAAACAGATGCAAGAATTTCAGCAACCGCATAATATAATTCAGGAGGAATTTCTGTTCCTATATCTACATTATGATATAAAATTCTCGCTAACGGCTTGTTTTCAACAATTGCGATATTATACTCTTTAGCTTTATCTTTTATCTGGAAAGCCAGATAATCCGCTCCTTTTGCAATAACCACAGGTGCTTTTCCCTCATCAGGTTCATATTTCAACGCAACGGCAAAATGTGTAGGATTAGTTATGACCACATCCGCTTCAGGAAGCTGCTGCATCATTCTTCTTCTTGAGATTTCCTGCATTTTACGTCTTATCTGACCTTTAACCTGAGGATCTCCTTCTGCATTCTTGAATTCATCCTTGACTTCCTGCTTAGTCATCATGTTATCATTTTTAAACTTATGTCTCTGATATAAAAGGTCAACAAATCCAACTACAAGAAATACTGCACTTATCTGGATTCCCAGATTAATAATTATATTACCAACTGTCGACAGTGCTGTATAAAGTGTAACATCATAAAATGTAAGAAGAATGTTCATATTCTTCTTTACACAGTTATACACCATAACAACAATAATTGACATCATTGCTATAGCTTTTAAAAGTTCAAAAAGCTGTCTCACAGAGAAAATCCTTTTAAACCCATTCAACGGATTAATCTTGCTTGCTTTAGGAGCAAGCGGTTTAGCAGTGACCATCCATCTCTGCTGCAGTGCATTTCCAAGTATGGCAATAATTACTGCAATAATAAGAATGGGTATAACCGCATTTAAAATAATGGTAAAAGACTGCTGCACAATACTTGCAGCCATATTAATAGTCAGTCCTCTGGAACTGTCACTGATAACCTTCTCCATAAGCCCATATATGGTCTTAAATGAATCTATCAACTTGGTTCCAAGACTGCCTACATAAACTTTAAGAATTATAAATAACGCCATAAGTGATACAGCAGTTATAATCTCTTTACTTTTGGCAACCTGTCCTTCTTTTCTTACATCATCCAGTTTCTTACTGGTAGCCGGCTCAGTTTTTTCACCTCCAGGCCCGTCTTTAGCGAACAACTGGAGATTCATATAAAGTAATGTATCCTGCACTAGCTCATACTCCTTACTAACATTGCAAACATTCTTTCAATCTCATCCAGAATAAAATTAGAAACTGAAGGAAGCATTGAAATTGTAAACAATATAACAAATATACCAACAAAAATCTTTAACTGCATACCAACAACGAACATATTCATCTGTGGTGAAACCTTTGCAAGAATAGCAAGTATACAATTAAGCATAAGTATAGCTGCAAATACCGGCAGTGCTATTCTGAATCCAATAACAAAAAAATCAGACATAAAACCAATAATGCCAGTATAGATACCAGCGCCAAATTTCACACCGCCAATAGGAATAACTCTGTATGTCTCTATAATCGCCGAAACAAGATACTGATGCATTCCCGATATAATAAGTAACAGCATCATCATATAATAATAGAAATTCCCCATAATTCCGACCTGCATTCTGGTTGTCGGATCATAAAGCTGTGCCATCGAAATACCAATATCCATATCTATTATTTTTCCAGAAAACATAATAATCTGGACACAGAAAGATGATACAGCACCAAGAAGTATTCCAACTATAACCTCCTGGACAACAATAATAGCATATTCTATCATTCCGTTATACTCTACTGACATATCAGGGAATAATGAATATACCATAATCGCAAGACAGAATGAGAATCCTATCTTTACCCTGTTAGGTACATTTGCCATATTAAAAAAAGGCGCAGCAAATACAAAAGATGCCAGCCTTATTAATATCAAAACAAATAGTTCAAATTGTGCTAAAGCAAAAGTAAAATTCATAACACACAATACCTGCCATCAAACATACTGACTAAAGCTACCCCAAAGCATCTGCATAAATGAAACTATCTCATTAAGCAGCCAGTTTCCCATAATCATAAGCGCAATCATAATAGCAATAAGCTTGGGAACAAAAGTAAGTGTCTGTTCCTGAATTGACGTGAGAGTCTGAAATAAACTGATTATAAGTCCCACTATCATAGAAACAAGCAAAAGAGGTACAGATGTCTTGACTATAACCCATATTGTCTGTCGTGCAATTGTCACAACCTGTCCAGCATCCATGTCATTTCCTCCTATCTTACTTAAATGTCGTTATAAGATTGCCAATTATAAGATTCCATCCGTCTGCCATAACAAAAAGCAGAATCTTAAATGGAGCCGAAATCGTAGTCGGCGGCAGCATCATCATACCCATTGACATAAGTGTTGAAGATACAACCATATCAATAATAATAAACGGTATATAAATAAGAAATCCTATAATAAAAGCAATTCTTAATTCACTTATAATAAACGACGGTACAAGAACTGTCATAGAAATATCATCTTCAGATGTAACAGAACCTTCCTCATATCCCGCTATCTTAAAAAAAGTATCAAGATCCTTGGTAGATGTCTGCTTTAACATAAATGTTTTTAAAGGCTTAACGCCTGTTTCATATGCCTCTTCTACCGATATCTCATTATTGGACAACGGTTTTAAAGCACTGTTATAAATCTCTGTAAATGTAGGTGACATTACAAAAAAGGTCAAAAATAAAGACAGACCTATGATAATCTGATTAGGCGGCACCGTCTGCGTTCCTATAGCTGCCCTTGTAAAGTGCAGAACTATAACAATTCGCGTAAACGATGTAAGCATAATAAGAATCGACGGTGCTAATGATATAACAGTAAGCACCAGCAACATCTGCAAAACACTGGCCATATCATTGCCATCACCTGTAGATATACCAATATTAATCAGGCTGTTTCCTGAAGTACTGTCTGTATCTGCCGCCATTACCCTGTATGTAAGCATTGTAATAACTGCAAAAAATACTCCTACACCTAATGATATTACCGCTAATGCCTTTCTGTGCTTTCCAATCCACCGTAACATAAACTTTCTGTCCCTACCTAACTAATTATCCGGTTTGTCTTTCTTAAACTTCTCAAGTATTGTCTTAAAACCTTCGGTATTAATCATTCTTGATTCTGACGAATATGTCAGTTCATCTTCATTAACCTCGCATAAGAAGGTCATAGTATCTTTGCAGACTGCAACAGCAAAACACTTGCTGCCAATCTTAACAATCTGAATATACTTTGAATTAGTCACCCTCATAGTCTCAAGTATCTGGATGTTACTGCCTGCCATTTTATTCTTCTGCATGCTGCCAGCCCATCTTGTAGCAAAATATGTAAGTGCTAATACAAATATAAAAATAACGAGAAGCGTAAGCAACTGAGCAAACGCTTCCCATCTACTATTCAATCCTGCTAAAACAAACATTATTATCCAACAACCTTCTGAACAGCCTCAATAACACGGTCAGCCTGAAATGGCTTAACGATAAAGTCCTTAGCACCAGACTGTATAGATTCAATAACCATTGCCTGCTGTCCCATTGCAGAACACATAATAACTGATGCTGAAGGATCTGATGCCTTAATCTTCTTAAGAGCCTCAATACCATCCATCTCTGGCATTGTTATATCCATAAGTACAAGATCTGGCTTTAATTCAGCATACTTTTCTACTGCCTTTGCGCCATTCTCTGCTTCACCTGCAACATTGTATCCATTCTTTGTGAGAATATCCTTAATCATCATTCTCATGAATGCAGCATCATCACAAATCAAAATATTCTTCGCCATAAATTTCTCCTATCCGAAAAAACAAATTTTTCACAAAAATCATTCTAGTGTATTATACAACAAATATTACAATTTTCCTACTGCTTTTTACAATTTTTAGAAAGTTGTAATAATTTATTTGATAATCTCTGTTATACGAACACCAAAACTCTCCTCAATAACAACTACTTCGCCCTTGGCAACATACTTTCCATTAACAAGAACATCCACAGATTCTCCTGCAATCTTATTAAGTTCAACGATTGTTCCTGGTGCAAATTCAAGGATATCCTTGATTGATTTGGTAGTTCTTCCAAGTTCTACAGTTACCTCAAGAGGTACATCCTTAATCAGTTCAATGTTTTCCTTCTGTGAAAGAGGATTAACATCTGTAGCAAAAGGCTGGAATGCTGCTGGCGCAACATTAACATCCTGTGGCTGTGCATAACCTTGCATTGACATTCCCTGCATCGGCATTGCCTGTCCCATCATGCCCTGCATTGGCATTCCGTATCCATATGGCATGCCCTGCATTGGCATTCCCTGTTGTGGCATTGCCTGTCCCATCATATTGGGCTGTTGCATGCCCATATCAGGCTGCTGTACCGGCTGGGTCTGTGGTTGTGGTGCCTGCTGCTGTACTGGTGCCTGCGATGCCGCTGGCTGAGCCTGTGGCTGCGATGCTGGCTGGGAATTAGCGCTGTCATCAGATGATGGCATAAACATATTCAATAATTCCTGTGCAAACTCTTTAGGATATAACTGCATAATCTCACTATCAATAAGGTCACCAATCTGCATTTTAAATGCTACCTTAACGAAAGGTTTATTAAGAAATACAGGCATTCCCTCATCTAACTCATTATAAGTTTCAACAAGATTTGCAACCGGAGGACTTATGTCTATCTTTCTGTTAAACATTGACGACATAGATGTTGCTGCAGAACCCATCATCTGATTCATAGCTTCACCTATTGCACTCAGATGTAACTCTGAAAGCGGTTCATCCGGATTAGCAGTTCCTGTGCCTCCCATCATAAGGTCTGTAATAATCTTAACATCATTTTCTTTAAGAATAAGTACATTATTTCCAGCAAGACCTTCTTTATATGAAATCTGCATCATAACACATGGTCTGTCATATTCCCTTGATAAATCATCCCATGTTGCAACCTCAACCTTTGGAGTTGTAATATTAACTTTCTGAGAAAGAAGCGAACTAAGTGTTGTAGCTGCTGTTCCCATGCTTATATTAGATATTTCTCCAACAGCATCTTTTTCTGATTCTGTAAGAGTAAAGCTGTCTTCTGCTGAGTTGTTATCCGGTGTGTCAGTCACAGTAGCTGTACCTGTTGATTCAGCATCATCTCCTCCTGACCCCATTCCACTAAGAAGTGCATTTATCTCGTCCTGGGATAACATTCCATCCATTCTTATTCACTCTCCTCTCTAATTACTTCTGTAACTCTTACTGCATATTTATCTTCGTAATATCCCGGAAGAGCCTTAAACTTTTTAATATTTCCAACAAACACTTCCAGTTCCTGATCGACTTTTTTATCAATCCTTATTATATCGCCAATCTGAAGATTCACAAAGTCTGAAACACTGATTTTAGATGTTCCCAGCACTGCCTTTACCGGAATCATTGCCTTATCAATAACAGTCTCAATTGCATCTTCATATGTATTAGTATCTTTCTCCTGCATATTAGAAAACCAGTATTTAGTGTTCAGCTTGTCCATTACCGGCTCTAATGTAGCAAATGGAAGACATATATTCACAAGGCCCTCAACTTCACCAATCTTTAAATTAATCGTCACTATAGCAATTGTCTCACTCGGTGAGATAATCTGGGCAAATTGTGAATTAGTTTCAATTCTTTCCAGTCTTGGATTAACCTTAACAACATTCTCCCATGGTTCCTGCATAAGATTAACGCAGACTGTAAATATTCTTTCCAATATAGAAAGCTCTATTTCTGAAAAATCTCTTTCTTTATCAAGTGAATTACCTGCACCACCAAGCAATCTGTCAACAATGGCAAATCCAAGATTTGAAGCCATTTCCATAATTATATTGCCTGACAGTGGCTGCATTCCTACAACTCCAAGCAATACAGGATTGGAAAGTGCATTAGAAAATTCTGAATATATAACAACTTCTGAGTTGACAACATCAACACTCACCGATTTTCTAAGGTAAGCAGGAAGATTAGTTGCCAGAAGTCTTCCAAAATGTTCAAATATAATCTCAAGAGTTCTTAAATGTTCTTTAGAAAACTTGGAAGGTCTTGCAAAGTCATAATTCTTAACCTGCTTTTCCTCCGTATTCTTCATTTCATCAACATCTAATTCTCCGCTGCTGAGAGCTTTCAAGAGGTTATCAATTTCACTCTGTGAAAGAACCTCTCCCATCTTCCTCACCTCCTTTAGTATTCATTATATATATCATCATTACTGAATAACCATATTAACAAGAACAGATTCAATAGTTTCTGTCTTAAATAATTCCTGTAACTCTTTGAGAAGGTCAGCCTCTATAGTAGCCTTACTGGCACTGATTGTACTGTATGTATACTTGTTAGCCTCATTAGTAACCTTGTTAACAATTACCTTCATTCCATTATCTATTGAAGTTGATACTGTACTGTAATCCTTCGCCTTAGAATTAAGACCTATAGATACTGTAAGTACAGCATATCTTGTCTTTCCATTATCTACAAACGAAACAATAATATCCGTGCTGTCATTATTCTTTACATCAACATATTTGATATCTTCTATGCCCACGCTTCCAGTTCCTGATGTGCTGTTAGTAAGCCCACCACCGGCATCTAAATCAATAATTTCAGCAACCTTGGTAATTAAAGAATTCGTCTTTTTATTAGTAGATACAAGTGAAAATGTGAGTAACACAGTAAGTATGAGATTAACCAATACAAGTGCGAGTGTTATCACATTAAGCATACTCTTTTTCATGAGTTATCCTCCTGTTAACTGTTAATTGCATTATACACTTTTATTTCAACTCTTCTGTTCTGTGCTCTTCCTTCCGGAGTTCCATTATCTGCTATAGGAACTGCATCTCCTCTTCCTGAAGATGTCATGGTCTGGTCTGAAAAGCCTTTATTAGAAACAAAGAAATCAAAAACACTATATGCCCTATATAAAGAAAGCATCATATTGTTAGGATAAAGTGAAGTATTAATAGGCACATTATCCGTATGTCCTTCTACAGTAATTATGTTTCCATCATACTCTATAAGAGCATCCGCCACCTTGTCAAGCAATGTAAGTGCCTGTGGTGTTAATTCAGCCTTACCTGAATCAAATAACACACCGCCATTTACATTAAGCATAACATACTTGCTGTATGCTGTAACCTCTATCTGGTCTGCCACTCCGCTTGCAGTAAGCTTATCTTTAATCTCTTCAGCCATACTTTCTGACTGTTCAAGACCTTCTTTCTCAATTTCATCATATGCATCCTGAATATCCTGTGACATCTCGCCATCAGTATTCAGTCCCATATTATTATAATAATTACTTAAATCGTTAAGCTGGCTTGCGCCACTGCTTACAAGAATGCCTTCCTTAGATAAGGCTGATCCTCCCTGCGGAAGAACACTGAAACTTGATGAAAGTGAAGCAGCAATTTCTTCAAACTTCTGTGAATCAACTGTAGACATCGCAAACATCAAAACGAAGAAACACAGAAGCAGGTTCATAAGATCTGAAAATGTATCTTTCCAGAGGGCAGCTGGTGGTGCATCCTCTGTTCGCTGTTTTGCCATCAGCCTTCACCTCCTCCTTGCTCAGATAATGCTGTTCTGGCAGATGGTGAAAGGAATGACTTAAGCTTTTCCTCAATAACTCTAGGGTTCTCTCCTGCCTGAATAGAAAGAAGTCCCTCAATAATAATCTCTCTAAGCTGATACTCATCATTATTCTGTAACTTAAGCTTATTAGATATAGGAACACAAATCCAGTTAGCAATCAATGAACCATAAAGAGTAGTAAGAAGCGCTACCGCCATATTAGGTCCAATGGCTGCTGAATCAGATAAGTTCTTTAACATATTAACAAGTCCAAGAAGTGTACCAATCATTCCCCATGCAGGAGCAAGAGCTGCCCAGTTATCAAAGAAACCGATTGTACTCTTATGTCTTGTGTCCAGATTAACCAGTTCTGTCTCAAGAATACCTCTTACAAGTTCAGGTTCAGTACCATCAACGATAAGAAGAATTCCCTTCTTCATAAACTCATCATCAAGTCCCTGTGCAACCTCTTCAAGTGCCAGAAGACCTTCCTTTCTGGCTGTATTAGAAAGCTCAATAATCTTAGATATTACCTGTCCGTTATCAAGCTTAGGATCTTTCATTGCAATGCTGAATCCCTTAAGATGTCCGATAAATGTCTTAAATGTATACGATGTCAGCATACCCGCCAAAGAACCACCAATAGTAACCGCTATTGATGGAATATCAACGAAAGTATCCATAATTCCTTTCAGTGTAGGATTGGTCGTACTCGTTATAATTCCCAGTACAACCATGCCAAAGCCAATAATTATTCCCAATAGTGTAGCTAAATCCATAATTGCCCCTTCCAAAATTCTTATGTTCTATATATTATCATTCAGCTTCTGTCTTAACGACATGTATATTGCCGATTATATTCCTTTTATAAGTCATTATTCTGTCAAGCACTTCATCAAGACTCTCTTTAACAACATACTTATGTCCTGTTGTAAGCGTAATAACAGTATCAGGAGTCTCTTCCATAACTTCAATAAGTTCTGCATTCAGGACAAAGTTCTTCCCATTAAGTCTCGTTACATCAATCATAATACCTCCGACACCATATATGGCATAGTACCCCCATTAAAATCAACTACATATATTAAAGCACTTCATGTCAATTATTGCAAGAAATACTTTCAAAAAACAGACAAAAACGCCCCGAAATCTTCTGATTCCGGGGCATTAACACCTAATAATTATCTCTTAAGATTAATAAGTTCCTCAAGCAATGTATCTGAAACAGTAATGATTCTTGAATTAGCCTGATATCCTCTCTGGGTTGTGATCATGTTAGTAAACTCTGATGAAAGGTCAACATTTGACATTTCGAGTACACCTGATGAAATACTTCCATCTGATGTTGTAACATCTTCACCGATACCATCAAATGTGCCTGAGTTAAGTGTTGCAGAGTAAAGGTTCTCTCCTTCTTTCTGTAAACCTTCAGGGTTAGAGAAAGTAGCAACTGCTATCTGACCTATATTCTTAGTATCTCCATTGCTGTAGCTGGCAACAATATATCCTGAATTATCAATACCAACTGATGTCATCTTACCAACAGCCTTACCTTTGCCAACTCCATCAATTCCAAGGTCACCCTTTATAGATGTCTTATCTGCATACATTGTAACACCTGATGCACTAAGAGTAAGCACAGGACTTGTCTCGCTCTCACCAATAGTTCTAAGATCAATGTTTTCATTAGTCTGCGATAAAGTTGCATCGTTAGAAAATGTAAGCTGTATATTAGCATTTGACTGGTCAGCAAGACCTGTAAGTGTATTAAATGATAACGGTCCTGATGCTGTAAATGTAAGGTCTGTAGGATTACCATTCTTAGAAACTCCTACGCATGACATTGTATACTGTGTGTTATCACCCTGAACGCCCGCATAACTCAGATTAACAGTAGCCTGATATGAGTTACCAACGCTGTCATAGAAATTAAGTGTTGTTGTAATTATATCCTTAGAACTTGCATTAATATTTCCTGTAAAATTAACAGCAGATGTTCTCTGTGGAGATGTATAAGCAAATTCAGGGCTGTTTACATAAAGCTTTGAAACAACATCCTTAACTGCCTTACCAGTCTCATCTACCTGCCATCCCATAACATTAGCACCTGCTGATGTAACAAGAGCACCTGATTCATCAACCTTAAAGTTACCTGCTCTTGTAAAAAAAGTATTTCCTGCACTATTTACAATAAAGAAAGCGCTTCCGCCTATCTTTAAATCAAATGCATTATCTGTTCTTTCAGATGCACCCTCTGTTGAAATTGCAGTAGAGATAGAACCAACAGATGAACCAAGTCCAATCTGTTTTGCATTAGTACCACCCTTACCTGATTCAGCATTAGGTCCAGATGCTGTCTGTGTTGTCTGATAAAAAACTTCTGAAAAAGTCATAGACTGCGACTTGAAAGCCACAGTATTAACATTGGCGATATTGTTACCAATAACATCCATTCTCGTCTGATGTGCCTTAAGACCTGACACAGCAGAGTACATTGATCTCATCATAATATTGTTCCTCCATATTAGTACATATGTAATATCATGAACTTCGTTCATGATCGCCATTCGCCGCTCGGGATGAACATGCATGCTCCCCCTCGCTAACGCTCATTAATATCCTGATGACACCATATTGTAGAGTTTTGTTCCATCAAGCAGTCAGGAACATCAGCTTCCTTTCGGTCCAGCTAAATAATAACCGCTCCATCAATATTAGTGTAGATATTATCATCATTGTTATTCTGATCCATCGCTGTGATAACCGTTCTGTTCTTTGTATTAACTATAAATGAAAGATCATCAACTATAACGAGGGATTCTTTGATTCCTTTCGATATTGCTTTTTCGGTCCCTTCCTCAAGCCTTGTCATCTGTTCATCTGATAACTGAATATCTCTTTCATCCAGTCTTGCGCCTGCATGCTTTGAGAATTTCAATTTCTTTGATGCATCAATATCACTATCAGAAATAACCTCTTCAATTGAACGTTTCTGATTATATATATCAGCAAATGTTTTTCCATCATAAGTCTTGCTGACATTATTCTTGGAATTATCCTTGCCAATATAATCTGTCATCTGTTCAATAGAAGTAATGTTTCCATTAATCATATTATTCATCATAACGGTTACTCCTCTGTCTTAGTGTCTGAATCAGTCTTGTTGTCTGTGTCAGTCTTGGTATCAGTATCTGTTTTTCCACTCCACTTATCGTAGTATGACTTATCCATAACAGTATCAAGATCTGCTATATCATAAAGCTTTCCACCGATTCCAAGATATACAGTTCCATTAATTGTCTCCCAGTAATCCACTGTTCCACCAATGAAACCATCACTATTCTGATTCGTTGTCATAATAACCTGTTTACCTACAAGATCAGACGCCATGCCCTGCAAAGTATTGGTATTCATCTCTTTAGTTGCTTCTACCTGCGTAAATGTAGCAAGCTGAGCCATATAATCAGAATTATCTGTTGGTTCAAGTGGATCCTGATTCTGCATTTCAGCTACCATAAGTTTCAAAAACTCATTAACATCAAGAGTTGTTTTATTAGCTGAACTGTTATTCTTACCTGTCGAACTTATATTAGTATTAACATCATCTTTAGTAGATAATGACCCATCATTCTTAACATAAGACCAGGCTCCTATTGTACTAGCCATCTTTTTCTCCTTTCTTATTATGCTGAATATTCCACGCTGCTGTTACCATTAACAATAGCGTCCTTAGCTCTTATTTCCTCTGATGTCATATCAGATTCATCAAGTCCCTCAAGACTGCTTAAATCAAGCTTTCTATGAGATTTCTTTTCCTGCTGCGCCTGATTGGAATTATTGCCTTCAAGATTCTGTTCAGATTCAAATCCATGGCTCTGTACTGTAATCTCAACTGCTTCTACCTTAACGCCCTGATTATTGAACTGTTCCTTAAGCGCTGTCATCTGATTCTCAAGTGCAGCCTTAACCTGTTCATTCTGTGCTGTAAGCTGTGCTGTAACAATTCCCTGCTTGGCAGTAACTGCGACATGCACTTTACCAAGATTCTCAGGATTAAGCATAACTTCAATGCTTGAAAGCTGCTGTGTTGTCGTAACTTTAATCTGTTCAACAACCTGTCTTACAATATCAACTTCATTAACTGCGGATGTCTCATCCACAACTTCGCTGAAAGCCTTCTGAATACTTTGTGTCATATCCGATGTTATCTTTTCAATACCATCATTATTCTTGTCCTGCAAATGTGTATCAGAATCATTCTTCTTTTCGTCTGTGAATGCAGCTTCGCTTTTAACTTCTGTCTTTTCTGCAATTACATCAGTAATACTTTCTTTGGTATCCTCTGTAACAGCTTTCTCATTCTGCTTATCATCCTGATAATCAGTAATTTGCTTATTTACAGGCTGTTCACTTGCAACAGCTTCATCAGAATCATTTTCAAAATCTTTAACAATATCTTTAACAGATGTTATATCAATGTTATAAGTTTCTGTAAGATTCTGTGTAACCTCATCAACAGTATTAATAATGTCTTCAAGATTAGCAACTGCAGAAGCATCAGTAAGGAATTCCAATGAATCGCTGTTACCGCTTAATGCAATAACAAGATCAGTAACACTCTGTGGATCAAGCAGATCAACAATGCCAATGCCTAACTGTTCCATTGCATTCTCGATATCCTCATCAGAAACATCCATAGTTTCTTTAATCTTATCCTTAATATCTGAAACTGCCTGCGCTACATCTTCTTTAAGATTATCATCATTAACAGTAGTAGTAGCAGAATTATTCACAACAGTTGTTTTATCCTGTTTTGCAACATTATTATCCTGCTTAACAACCGCAGTTCCTTTTGCAGTATTACCTGATACTCCAAAAGAATCTGTTTTTCCTGAATTTCTGTTCTGCAATGATGCATTCATAACCTTAGAAAAGTCTGTTCCAAAAGAATCCTGTGAATTCTGTCTGCCCGATATAGAACTGACTGCACTCACACCCTTCTGTGATATTCCCGAAATAGCCGAACTTACCATTATTCTTCCTCCTTTCCTGCATATTAGATCAGAATACTCCTAATCCTCTATGTATATCGGAGTCTCTCTTCAAAAACTTAACCCTTTCTAGGATACATAATTACAGTAAGCTTTGCTGCATATACAGGATCCATCTCTGCAAGAATAGCTGCTCTCTGTTTAGATGTCATACATAAAAGAATATCTGAAACCAGATCTGTATCTCCTGTCATTTCCTCTAAAATTGCTGCCGCATTTGCTGCATCCATCTTAGAATATGTCTCTGCCCAGTCCTTCACCTTCTGTGAATATTCAAGATCTTTTATAACCTGTTCATATATCTTAGCTGCATTTTCAGCATCAATGCTTTCATACCATGTTTTATAATTAGATATATCAGGGGCATTATCAGTATATACGACCTCCTGATCAAACTTGTCCTTCAAATCCTGATAATACTGTGCATTATCCTCAAACACCTTAAGTCGTGCTATCTCTGCCTGCAGCTCTGCAATAGTCTCTGATGATGCATTTCCTGAATCAGTATACCGCTTAAGTTCTGCTTCCAGTTCCTTAATCCTGTCTACCGCTTCTGAAAGATTCTTATACTGGTTGCCATTTTCTTCCTTAATCTCTTCATCAGTAGGATCTGGCAAAATCTTGCTGATAACAGGAACATTCTTAAGATATGGTCTTAACATGCTTCCGACACCGCCCACATTCATCTTGATAAGCAGTGCAAATATAACAAGCCATATCGCAATTATAAGTATCGCAACAAGTATACTTACAAATTTTCCACTCTTTCCTGAATCCTCATCCAGTTCATCAACATTAACATCTTTTTTCTTAGCCATAATACTCTTTCTCCAAACAACAATTACTCATCTTTGTTATTATAGTTAAAACTTACTGTCTCGTCTATCTCTTTCATTTCCTGCGCATTTAACTCAAGTTTGAATTCGTCAAATGCTTTCTCTTTCAGCTTTTCATGAATCTTTCTGTCCTGAACAGCCTCTGTCAGCTTCTTCATTGCATTGTCAACATTTCTTTCTGCAATTCTTATTCTTACAGCCTGCTGTGTTATCTGATTCTTAATTATCTTAATAGCCTCATTGCATCTTCGCATTTCAACAATATCAACATTCTGTGTTGCAGAATCCTTTGCAAGCTGTTCATACATATTCATTCTTTTAACAAGACGTCGCATCGTATCCTGCTCTATTGATAAACGGTTATTCATTTCTGCAAATTCAGTTTTAGCCTGTGTTTCCAGTCGTTCTTTAATATTAAGAACATTCTGCATACTGTACAAAAACTTAGCCATTCACGCCTCCGTTATCTCTTAAGCTGAAGATTTCCATTTTCAAATGCATCATAATCTGCAAATATATCTGCCAACTGTGATATTTCATCATCATAATCAAACTTTTCATCAGTCTGTTGCATAAGAAACTTATTAACAGCGTCAATCTTATAAATAGCATAATCAATATTCTTATTAGAACCACTCTTATATGCACCAATATTAATAAGATCTTCTGCCTCATTATAAGTTGCCATAACATTCTTCATACGACCAGCCATCTGTTTATGCTGCTTGTCAACAATCTGGCTCATACATCTTGATATACTCTGTAAAACATCTATTGCCGGATAGTGATTCTTCTGACCAAGCTTTCTTGACAGCACAATATGACCATCAAGAATACTTCTTGCCGTATCAGTTATAGGCTCATTAAAATCATCACCATCAACAAGGACAGTATACAGACCTGTTATAGAACCTTTATCCGACATTCCCGCTCTTTCAAGAAGCTTAGGCATCTCACTATACACACTTGGCGGATAACCTCTGGTTACAGGCGGTTCTCCCGAAGCAAGACCTATTTCTCTCTGTGCCATGGAAAAACGTGTAAGCGAATCCATCATAAGAAGTACGTCTTTTCCCTGATCTCTGAAATATTCAGCTATTGCTGTTGCTGTCTTTGCCGCCTTATTTCGTATAAGAGCAGGCTTGTCCGATGTTGCAACAATAAGGACGCTTCGTGCCATACCCTCTGGTCCTAAATCTCTTTCAACGAATTCTCTTACCTCTCTGCCTCGCTCTCCTATAAGAGCAATGACATTAATATCAGCTTTTGTATTTCTTGCAAACATACCAAGAAGTGTACTCTTTCCCACGCCACTTCCTGCAAATATACCAATTCTCTGTCCTTTTCCTACTGTAAGCAGACCATCTACTGCCTTAACCCCCAGTGGAAGAACCTGGCTTATTATCTCTCTGTCCATAGGATCAGGCGGTGCAGCTTCAACCGGATATTCCTCTGTAAGATCAAGTTCTGAACCATCTGTAGGATTACCAAGTCCGTCCAGTGTATGTCCCAATATTCCGTCGCCAACCTTAACAGTAAGCGGTTTTTCCATATTCTCTACTACGCATCCCGGTCCAATTCCATCCACCACATCAAATGGCATAAGCAATACATTAGAATCATTAAATCCGACAACCTCTGCGTATAACTCCTGACTGTTATCTGCTGAATAAATTCTGCATAAGTCATTAAGCTTGGCATCCGGCCCAACAGATTCAATTGTAAGCCCGACAATTTTAGTAACCTTACCTAACTTTTTATAGAAGGATTTCTCTGTCAATGACAAATATTTATTTTTATTAATTGCCAGCATTTCATCCTCCTTATATCCGTTAATAAATAATCCCACCGCTATACGCAGCTTAAAAGTTTAATATTCTTTATCAGATTATTAAGTTCAATATCCAGACTACAGTTAAATATTCCGGTATTAGTTTCTATCATGCACTGGTTTCTTTCAAGCGTAGCATCCTCAACTATATCAATATTAACTTCTCTTGACATAGCGCAATATATTTTCCCCTGATTATTAACAAGAAACTTATAATCATCCGGAGACACCTTTATCACATAGTCTCTGCTGCCATCAGCGTTATGCATAACATCATTAATAAGATGCAGGATAATTTCCTGATTATCTTCTGCCACAACACCAGTAACCTTTCTGAATACATCAGTAATGACTTCAACCAGTTCCGGCTCAATTGACTCCTTAAGATTATTATATTCCTGCTCAAGCTCTTTTCTTTTATTATCAAACTCAACTTCAAGCTGTGCCTGTTTTATATTCATTTCTTCCTGCGCTTTTTCATTTCCCTCATAATAGCCGTTCTGTTTAGCCTCTTCAAATGCAGCATCTGCATTTTTATTAGCGTCCGCTATTATCTGCTCAGCCTGAAGTCTTGCTTCTTCTATTATTCTTTCAGCTTCTGCATTTGTATTTTCCAATGATGCGGCAGCCTGCTGCTCTCCCATTGCAGCATCTTCTGTAAGTGCATCCGCTGTATCATCATCAGATATAAGTTCCTCAACAACATCTGCATGCAAACCATTAATAAAACCATCTGCATCCATTTCATTATGTTTTGATTCCATTATAGCCTGAATCTTTTTCTTAATAAGGTCATTATAATCAATGACTCTCTCATCTTTATTAATTACAGAACTTCTTTTTAACAGATTAGACAATTATCTCGTCACCTCCGCCTCGTGATATTACGATTTCTGCTGAATCCTCAAGCTTTCTGATAATATTAACAATCTTCTGCTGTGCATCCTCAACATCCTTCATACGAACAGGACCCATATATTCCATATCTTCCTTAATCATAGAAGCAAGACGTGATGAAAGGTTATTAAGAATAACATTCTGTACCTCTTCATTAGCACCCTTAAGTGCAAGTGCAAGGTCATGATTATCAACATCCCTGAGGACTCTCTGTATAGCTCTGTTATCAAGAGAAAGAATATCTTCGAATACGAACATCTTCTTACGGATTTCATCTGCAAGCTCTGGCTCTTCAACTTCAAGAGTCTCCATAATATGCTTTTCTGTTCCTCTGTCAACAGAATTAAGAATTTCAACAATTGCATCAACACCACCAACGATAGTGTAATCCTGATTAACAAGAGATGCGAGTTTTCTTTCAAGTACCTTTTCTACCTGCTTAATAACATCAGGAGAAGTTCTGTCCATCATAGCTATTCTCTTGGCAACATCTGCCTGTTTCTCTGGTGGAAGTGCAGACACAACATTAGATGCCTGCGCTGCCGGCAGATAAGAAAGTATCAACGCTATAGTCTGAGGATGCTCATCCTGTATAAAGTTAAGCAGCTGTGTTGAATCTGTCTTTCTGATAAATTCGAAAGGGCGAACCTGAAGGCTTGCAGTAAGCTTTCCGATAACATCCCTCGCCTTATCCTCTCCAAGGGCTTTTTCAAGAAGCTCCTTGGCATATGAAATACCACCCTCGGCAATATACTGCTGGGCAAGACATATTTCATAGAACTCATTAAGCACCTGTTCTTTAGTCTGAGGTGACACACTGCTTGTATTAGCTATCTCAAGTGTCAACTGTTCAATCTCTTCTTCTTTCAAATGTTTAAATATCTGGGCTGATTTCTCCGGGCCAAGTGCAATAAGCAATGTCGCAGCCTTTTCAACACCATCCATCTCTCTTTCAGTACCAACAGCCGGCTTTGGCATATGTATCATCTCCAATCATATGTAATAAACTTTTACGAATATTTCCAGTATTTATCACCAGTCATCATTAAGCCAGTTTCTAAGCAGCAATGCAACTGCCTCTGGATTTTCGTCAACAAACTTTTCAATAGCTTTCCTTGTCTCAGATTTCTCCTGAAGATCAATATCATCAACAGTAGGCTGATTCTCTTTTGTTGAAGCAAGCATTTCTTCCACAGAAAGTTCTGGTTCTTTCTCTTCTACAGTAAGTGGTCTTGCACTTCTTAATACTATAAATACAAGGATACCAAGAATTGCAACAGCAAGTGCAATCTGTATCCAGAATGATGCTCTGCTTAATACGCTTGTCTTAGTAGCATCATAAAAGTAAGGAACATTGTATGCAAGTACTGTTATATTATTAGTTGATATTCCGGTAGCATTAGAAAGCATATTCATCCAGTCTGCATTAACCTGAACCTGGACAGGATCAGCATTCTGTGCCTTGAATTCATCCCATGTCATGTTATCGAGATATCCAAGTTTCTTGCAGTCATCTTCGTTATATACAACATTCTTAATAAGTGTAACCGACATTGTAGATGTATCATACACTATCTTTCCCGGCTCAGTATTAGTTGTAGTAACAAGCTGGTTAGGAAGATACTGATACTGCTTTACTGTATATGTAGAAGAACTTGATGTTCCATCTGTAAGATCGTATGTCGTTCCACCCTCACCATTACTTGTAGTTCCCGGTGTTCCACTCGCTCCATTAGTTCCGGTTGATTCAAGCTCATAAGAAGTATCATATAAGCCTTCTTCTCTTCCCTCCTGGGCTGTATACTCAGTTGCAATCTTATTAACTGTATCCCAGTCAAGATCAAGATTAATAGCAACTGTTGCATCATTGAATAATGATGTTGAAAGTGCTGTATTCTTAACTCCGGCAGCTACAGTAGACTCAATCTGTGACTTATATTTCAGCTTGCTTGAATAAGAAATATTAGACACTGAGCCTGAATTATCAGCTCCATTAAACAATGTCTTTCCCGATGTATCAATAATGGTTATTCCATTGGTTGTACTGTTTCCAACTGCTGTTGCAAGAAATACTGCTATGCTCTCAGCAGCGTCGTCTGATACAGTCTTGTTTGTATCAACTGTAACAGCAACAGTTGTATCTTTTTTCGTTGAATAAAATGAATTAGTATCATCCGACAAATGAACTGTAACAGAAGCCTTCTTGATTCCATCAAGAGATGCTATATCGGTTGCAAATTTTGTTTCCAGATATTTAGCATATTTTTTATTTTTATCAGCTTCTGTTGTAGTAAGACTGCTGTTAAGTGCATCATCAAGCGAATATCCTGAAGGCTTAATGTCATTGGATGCAATGAGCATTTTGGCATTAGTAAGATCCTGCTTTTTAACATTAACAGTCATATTATCTATCTGATATGTATATCCATTATCTGTAAGCAATGTAGTAACAGTATTCATCTCGCTGTAATCTTCGCATTTGGTAAGTTCCTCATATGTAGGTCTTGACAATACATATGCTATTACGATAACAGCCGCTATAAATACGACTACTGCACTCACAATTATAATTTTCTGATTTCTTGTCCAGTTCTTCCATATTTCAAGAAGTCTCGCCGGAATCTGTTTCAATCTATCTAACATAAAAAACCCCTATTTACATTGACATATTCATAATAGAGTTATAGGCCTCCAATGCCTTATCTCTTATTGCGACTGTATATTGCAGCGCAATATTAGCTTCCTGCTGATAAACTCCTAACTCATGAGTATTGGTCATGTTACCAAGAGCGTAATCAATTTCTGCCTGCTGTGCTCTCTGCACATACGAATTCGTACTGTTAAGTAATCCCGCCACAGAATCATATATCGCATCAAATGTGGTATCCGAATCAGATGTTCCTGTTGTTTTAAGTGATGCGTTGTCTTTCATTGCTGATGTGACTTTATTGACATAATCACTGCCTAAAGTTCCAATCGCACTAGTAAGGTCCATTGTTTATTCTCCTCTTTCAGTTAATATCTTATTATTGTCCATCTTATGTTGAAGAACCTATTGAAAGTCCCTTTGTTGCCATTGACTTGCTTGCATTAAAAGCTGATATATTAGCTTCATATGAACGCGATGCATCTATAAGGTCAGTCATTTCCTGAACGATATTGACATTCGGATATGTAACATATCCATTCTCATCAGCATCAGGATGTGACGGATCATACACCATTTCCATATCTGTCGATGTATCCTCATACACAGAAGTAACTTTAACTCCGTCACCTACCACACCACCATTAGCAAGTCTTAATGCATCTGAAAATGTAGAATACGCACCAGTTCCATATGAACCATATGCAGATTTTCCAAGTGCGGTTCCAGTCATTGTCTTTTCAGTAAAAACAACAGCCTTTCTTACATAAGGTGTGCCATCACTTGTTCTTGTTGTGTCTGCATTCGCGATATTTTCTGATATAACATCTGTTCTTAACTGTTGTGCTGTCATGCCCGAAGCACTTACATTAAAAGCCGTAAACATTGACATAGGCTATTCCCCTCCAAATATACTAACAATTATTTTAATACTGATTTAAATCTTGAGAACTCATTATTCATACTGTCAATCAAAGCATTATAATTAATCTGCTCTGAAGCAAGTTCCACATTCTCAGTTGAAAGATCAACATTATTGCCATCTGTTCTGTATGACAATGTACTGTTATCTGTATAAGTCCTTATAGAAATATCTTTATAATCAACATTATTAACTCTCTGTGTGAGTGATGACGAATTCTTTCCTGAACGCTGTAACGCATTAGCAAGATAAGAACTGAACTCTACATCCTGTCTTTTATAATTAGGTGTATCAACATTTGCAATATTATTCGTTAAAACTTCTTCTCTTGTCCAGCTTGCATCTGCTGCTGATTTCAGCAGATTCACATAACCAAAAGCTCCTGTGCTCATATACTTTATCCTTTCTTAATGTGCCAAGCGCAAAATATGCCTATTACCAGAACATAAAAACACTAAATACATTATAAATTATAAATTCAAAATTACAAGTTTTTTTGACAAAAAAATGGACCCAATCACATTGGATCCATCCTCAATACCGCTTACTCCTTAAGCTTTTCCTATTATACAATTAAACTGCTTAATCATCAAGTCTTTTTATTGCATCAAATACAGCTTCATTAAGAACTTTAATTTTAGTTCCTCTCATGCCCGACGACTTCGTTGAAATAACTCCGGCACTGTCGAACTTCTTAAGTGCATTAACAATTACAGACCTTGTAATTCCCGTATAATCTGCGATCCTGCTTGCCACAAGAATTCCTTCTGTTCCATCCAGAGCATCAAAAACAGCCTTTATAGCCTGAAGTTCTGAAGCAGATAATGTAGAAATTGCAGACTTGACAATCTTCTTTTTTCTTTCATCCTCCGCATTCTCATTGCAAACAGAGCTCATCATTTCAAGTCCTACAACTGTTGCACCATATTCACAAAGAATAATATCATCAATGTCATAATCATTGATACACTTGTACATAAATAATGTTCCAAGACGCTCACCGGCAATATCAACCGGTGCGATCAATGCCTTATATTTACGTTCATTTCCACTTGTAAATCCAAGTGTAAGCAGATTGACATTTTCTTTAGTAGACAAAACACCAAGCAGTCTTTCATTAAACATTTTGTCAACAAATCCACCAACATCTGCCGTTATAAGTTCATCTATTCTCTCTATATTATTCCAGCAGCCTGCTCCAAGAACCTTTCCCTTCTGGCTTATAACCAGAACATTTGACTCTAATATACTGCTAAGCACATCACAAATATCGTTAAAATCAACCCTTTGTGAATGATTATTGTGGAGCAGCTTATTGATTTTCCTTGTTTTATCAAGAAGCTGAACACTCATTGTAAATCTCCCATCCTTCTTCTGATAATAACCATCTAGTTATTATTCCTTGTCATTCTTGTTCTCTATATAGCCGCATGTTTCATCAGCACATACAAGCCTGTTGCCTTTTTCAACCATATACCCGCCACATTTAGGACATTTCTTTTCTGACGGTCTCTGCCATGAAACAAAATCACAATCGGGATAACCATCACATCCATAAAATGTTCTGCCCTTCTTTGTCTTCTTTATTATGACATCTTTTCCACACTTCGGACACGGAACTCCAATCTTTTCAAGATATGGCTTGGTATTATGGCATTCCGGAAATCCAGGACATCCTAAGAATTTACCATGCGGGCCATATTTAATAACCATATTTCTGCCACATTTGTCGCAGATAACATCAGTCACTTCATCCTCTATCTTAACATGTTCAAGTTCCTTCTCTGCTTCATCTATTGCAACCTTAAGATCAGGATAGAAGTTTCTTATAATCTCTTTCCATTCAACAGTTCCCTCAGCTACACCATCAAGAAGTGATTCCATGTTGGCTGTAAATTTAACATCAACAATTGTAGGAAAAGCTGTAAGCATTATATTATTAACAGCATTTCCAAGTTCGGAAATATAAAGATTCTTGTTTTCTTTAATAACATAATGTCTTGCAATAATTGTAGATATTGTAGGCGCATAAGTACTTGGTCTTCCTATTCCCTGTTCTTCCAATGCCTTTACTAATGAGGCTTCAGTAAAATGTGCAGGTGGCTGTGTAAAATGCTGTGTGCCATTAATGTCAGAAAGTGAAAGTACTGAATTCTCATCCAGCCCTTTTGCAAGAGTATTTGTTTCTTCATTATCATCATCATTCTTGTACACAGACATGAAACCATCAAATACAACCTTTGACGCTGCAACACTGAATCTGTACTTTCCTGCTGCAATTCTTACAGATGTTGTTTCATAAACAGCCGGTGCCATCTGACTTGCCACAAATCTTTTCCAGATAAGCTGGTAAAGTCTGAACTGATCTCTCTGCAATGATTCCTTAACAACTGTTGGAGATAAGTTAAGATCTGTTGGACGGATTGCTTCATGGGCATCCTGAATCTTCTTATCATCCTTCTTGGCATTAATTTCTTTTGGAATATAGTTATCACCATAATTCTCACTTATATATTCCCTTGATAATACTTTTGCCTCATCTGCTACTCTTGTAGAATCAGTTCTTAAATAAGTAATAAGACCTACTGTTCCCCGTCCCTTTATGTCTACACCTTCATATAACTGCTGTGCAATATTCATTGTACGCTTGGTAGACATATTAAGCGTTTTAGCTGCTTCCTGCTGAAGTGTACTTGTTGTAAAAGGAAGTGGAGACTTTTTTACCTTTTCTCCCCTCTTAATACTTTCAATACTAAAATCACTCTTCTTAACTTCATCAAGAATAGCCTGCATCTGTTCGCCATTCTTTATTTCGATTTTTCCATTCTCATCACCATAAAATTTTGCAATTAAAGGCTTTTTCTCCCCTTTAATATCAAGAACAGCCTCCATAGACCAGTATTCTTCCGGAATAAATGCGTCTATTTCATTCTCTCTGTCACATATCATTCTTAAAGCAACAGACTGAACTCTTCCGGCACTTAAGCCCCTCTTAATCTTAGCCCATAATAACGGACTGATTCCATAACCAACAACACGGTCTAATACTCTTCTTGCCTGCTGCGCATCAACAAGATTCATATCAATTTTTCTTGCCTCTTTAAGCGATGCCTTAACCGCATTCTTAGTAATCTCGTTAAATGTAATTCTGTATATATCTTTATCTTCTAATTTAAGTGCCGCTGCAAGATGCCATGAAATAGCTTCTCCCTCGCGGTCGGGATCGGTTGCAAGATATACTTTATCTGCTTTTTTAGCCTCTTTTCTTAAAGCTGCCAGAATATCCCCTTTCCCCCTTATAGTTATATACTTAGGTTCATAATCATGTTCAATATCGACTCCCATCTGGCTCTTAGGAAGATCCCTTACATGTCCCTGTGATGCCATTACCTTGTAGTTAGCTCCAAGGAATTTACTAATAGTCTTAACCTTGGCAGGTGACTCCACTATAACCAAATACTTATGCATCTATAGCCCTCCAAATCAAATATGCTTCCTTATATAATAATTCTTAGAAACTTCTTCTATAAGTCCATCAAGCTCCAACTCAAGCAGAATCCCCTCCGCTTCTACAAGACTTACTTTTGAATTATTAATAATTGTTTCCAGACTGACTGGAAACAAATTGATTTGACTATACACCATATTTTTAGGGCTTGCAAGCCCTGATTTTTTTAAATCATCTTTAAATATACCATTATCATTTAAATCATTCAGGCAGTCGTGTGGTTTTGTGCCCTTATTAAGATACCTGTTAATACTCTCTGTGGCGCATATATCCATTGGTGATGTAATCATCTGGGCACCTTCTTTTATAAGTTTCAGACAGCCTTCTGATAAACAATCCCCTATTCTTCCGGGAACAACATAAACATCCCTGTTCTGCTCCAATGCCTGATCTGCCGTTATAAGAGATCCGCTCTTCTGTCTTGCCTCAACCACAATTAATGCATCTGCCATACCGCTTATAATCCTGTTTCTCATAGGAAACTGCCCGGCTCTTGGCGGCGTGCCCGGTGGATATTCTGACATTATACCCCCTGCATTCTGCAATTGCATATATAATTCTATATTGCTCCTCGGATAACAAATATCCACTCCACATCCAAGAACAGCAAGACTGTATCCACCTTTATTAACAGCTCCCCTCTGTGCTGCTGCATCTATTCCTGATGCCATCCCGCTTATAACCTGAATTCCCATATCTGCAAAACATTTTGCCAGCATATCTGCTATTGTCCTTCCATACTCTGTGCAATTACGTGCACCCACTATAGCTATGGTTGGAACATGAGCCTGCGGTAATTTCCCTTTATAATAAAGAATATACGGATAATCATATATATTCATTAATTGTTCAGGATAATCATTCTTTCCAGGATATGTGAATTTAATTCCCATTCTTTCTAAATCATTATAATCTCTGTATATATATTCATTATTTCTGGACTCTATAATTGCTGACACATCTTTTTCTTTTATTCCTGACACACTGTTAAGCAATTTATCTGATGCCTTATATATCTGTTCTGGTGTATCAAATATATTAAATAATGTTCTCAGTTTCATATTAGATATTCCAGCAATATTATTAACCCAATACCAATAATACTCCTCTTTCAATACTCCCCCTTAATGCAGCATAACATCCGGTATTCCTCTGTAATAAAATGCCTCGCTTATATTGTTTTTTGTAATATTTTCATTACCATCTATATCTGCAATCGTCCTTGCGGTTTTTAATATCTTATGGTACCCCCTTGCAGTTATATTCTTCTTTGAAAATATTCTTTCTATAAGTTGTGATTCTTCTCTCCCAAGCCGGCAGAATTTATTAATGTTCCTTCCGCTGATCTGTGAATTATACATTATATTCATTCCCTTAAACCGTTCAAGCTGTGCTGTTCTGGCTCTCAAAACACATTCTCTCATAGACTCTGAATCCATCCGTTCCCTATCGTCCTGACCAGCCTTATCTTCCAGTTCTCTATAGCCTATCTCTTCTGTCTTTATGCACAAATCAAATCTGTCCCATAACGGAGTACTTATCCTTCCCATAAATCTCTTTATATCCTGTTCAGAACAATTACATCTGTTTCTGTCCGGATAATATCCACATTTACATGGATTCATTGCACCAACAAGCATAAAATCAGCAGGATATGTATATGCTCTGTTCATTCTTACAATTGTTATACTCTTATCCTCGAGAGGCTGACGCAGACCTTCAAGTATATCAGGCTTAAATTCTGTCATCTCATCAAGAAATAATACGCCTTTGCCTGCCAGCGTAATCTCACCCGGTCTTGGCACAATCCCTCCTCCAAAAAATGCACTTCTGGTAACATTATGATATGGTGCCCTGAATGGACGGTTCTGTATAAGACCTCCATTCTCTCCCAGTTGTCCCGCCACACTATATATATTAGTAACAGCCAACTTTTCATCAAATGTCATCTCTGGCATAATTGTTGGAATTCTTTTCGCCATCATGGTTTTGCCACTTCCCGGCGGCCCCATATACATAATATTGTGCATTCCTGCCACAGCTATCATAGTTGCTCTCTTCGCAGCAAATTGTCCCTTAATGTCTGAATAATCCATTTCTGAATATTTGTCTTTAATGTTATTGTCCATATCTGATATCTTTATATTATTAATAACACCGTCATTAATATATTTTACTGCCGATTTTAAATTACCTGCTGATATTGTAGTAATACCTTTAACAATATTCCCCTCATTAATATTAAATTCTGGTAAAAGCACCTTATCAATTCCTGCTTCTTTTGCAGAACACACACAAGGCAGTACTCCCCTCACGCCATTAATGCTTCCATCAAGACTCAGTTCTCCCAAAATCAGCATATTTTCAAGATTGAATTCATCTATATATCCATTTGCTGATAAAATAGCTAATGCAATTGGTAAATCAAATCCCGATCCACATTTCCTTATATCTGCAGGAGATATATTAACAGCAATTCTCTGTGGTGGTAATTCATAGCCGGAATTACGGATAGCTACCCTTACCCTCTCCCTTGCTTCCTTAACCTCATTACTCAAAAACCCGCTCATGTCAAAGCTTGGAATTCCATTGCCAACATCAACCTCCACCCGGACTATCTGTGCCTTAATCCCGTGTAAAACCCCACTTAATACACTACTATACAATAAGCAACCTCCTATTATATTTCTATCGTATTAATATACACTTACATATATCACATTATTTCAGTATTCATATATAAATATTATAAAAAATATCCAACCGAATCATATAACTAATATTAATAATCCGGTTGGTTAATCGCTACTTCGCAGCCATCTTAGAAAGTGCTTCATTGTAATCATTCTCTGAATATTCTTTCAATATATCCTTTTTAGATATCCCATATTTAATCATAAAAATAATTGCATTTAATGTTGCAGTCTTAAATCCCTGCTCACTGCCAGACTTAAATCCATCCCGTCTGGCTTCATCATAATACTCTCTCCACGCTTCGCACATAACAACCGACTCTCCTTTCTTCTCTCTGCTGATTTCAAGCATATTCTCATTAGATGTAATCTTCCCAATCATCCAGAATAATTCACCATCTACTTCTGTTCCGTCATACTTTGAATATATATAATCTATATTCTTCTTATAAATATTGCCTACCACATCAAATAGTATTCTTACATCTTCATTATGAAACAAAAGCCTCCCGGAATCAAGCATCTGCACAAGATTAATCTGATAATCTGCAAATAAATCCACAAAACGTTCTGGCATATCAACCATCATATCTTTTAAAGACACAGGTCCATCCCATTCTTTTTCTCCATAATAAAGTATGATATTAATTATCGGATGAAATCTGTCATCTTTCTTAATTCCAGATAAGAATTCATCCGCATCAACCGCCTTAACTCCATTATCCTTATTCCACTTTCTGACCCCTTCAAATTCTTTCAGATATCCAAGTGAATCATAAACCATTGTTCTAAGCGGCATCCCATAGTGAATATGCTCCTGTATCTCCAGCCCCAATACAACTAATTCCACTCCATCAAAATTCTTCTTAACAACATCCCTGAATCTTCCAAGTGACAGCTTATAATCATCTGCCATAATAATCCCCGACACATCAGTGTCCATCTCCTCCAGATTCTCCGGCTTAACAACCTGTTCTCCTCCAAAAAGCACTGCATTGAAAAGATCTGCAAAATGCTCATTATCCCGCCAGAAATCCTTACTTATTGTATCATTCTTAGTCTTATCAACCAGTTTCCTCTCATTATCTTTCCCCATATGCCTCCTCTAAACGCTCTTAAAACGCCTATCCCCTCTGTATACCGCGTTGCGTTATTAATGTGTAAGTATATTAACATTATAATAAGCATATGTCAATATATATTTATATAATAAATTATAAATATATCTATGCGTATAAAAAAACCAGAAGCCATCCTACACTTCTGGTTTTTCCACATTATAAATTTAATCTAAAGGAATAAGGTCTCTGTTATAATGTATTATCTCTGCATAACCTACATTATTCCTGCTATCCACAGCCTGAATACCAATCTTTAACTCACCCTTAAGCAGCTTGTCCTTCATATTTAAATCACTGACAGCATACAAATTAAATTTATATTGCTTACCACTTAATACTGATTGAGCCGGCTTATTGGAAACAATATTTCCATCCTCATCAAGATAGCCTAACAACTTATCGCCAGATGATGAATCTGAATCATATTTATCATTCGAATTAGCATCGTAGTATACAAATGCAGATGAAATTCTTCCTGTTCCATCAATAAGATCCGGATCTGATATTATATAATCAATATAAAATTCAGATGAACTTATTAACTGAAGATAGAAACTCTTAGAGAATAAATGGTCATTCTCCATACTTGTATTAGGATACTCTACCTGAGGTGGCATATTACCAGCAAGTAATGCTCTTACAAATGTATTAACAAATACTTTCATTTCATCAGATGATTCACCTGTAACTTTTGAATGTCCTGCACTTGTATAAGTAACATTTCCATATGAGTACGCATAATAATTGCTTATTGCATCCTGTCCTGTGCAGCTGAAGTAATCACTTAAAACATATCCCTTATCATCTCTATCTGATGTTTCACCTAATGTATACCATACAACAGCCTCATCTCCAGCTGAACCATTAGGTTTAGTTACTCCCGCTTCAAGATTAAGTGCAAAATACTGTCCATGTGTACAAGCAACATCTATTTCTGCATCGGATACATCATATGGATAAGATGTTATCTGTCCATCATTAAGCTTCTGAACCTTATTTGTAGTTCTTGTAGGTGTATGTTTGTCTTTGCCATTTGAATCTTTATATTTTACATTTGTCTTAATCAATGTCATTTTATTCTGTTCTGAATCATACTTCATATATGACATAGATGGACTCTTTGAATTATTATCATAATTCATCTTATACATTAATGAATCAGATAATGATAATCCCGTCTTCATTCCTATTTCAGACTTAAATGTTTTAGTAGAATATGATAACTCATCATATTTTCCAACTGCAACCTTAGATTTTCCACTATTCTTCTTATAAGACAACGCATCATGTGTAAACAGCACTGAATTTCCCGCATCAATATAATCTTTTATGGCGTTTACAGCATTATCAGATAAATCTCCTTTATTGCCATAATCATCAGCAAGACCAAGAACAAGCATAGAATAATTATTAAGTTCTGCAAGTATAGTGTCTCTGCTTCCTAAATCATTAAGCTGACTTTTTGTTTTCTTATCAATGCTGATATTAAGTCCTGTTATGCCCTTAATATTATTGTATGCCTTCATGAAATCAGAGCCATCACTTAAATCAAGATTTGACAATTCTGTATCGCCATCTGTTGCAACAATCTGTAAAACCTTAATTGTTGTTTTTCCATCACCTTCAATGGCAAATGCACCATCACTATTCTTGACCTGACCGGTCTTGGTATTCTCTATTCTGACACGCCATGCAACATATCCGTTCATACCCGTAGGAATCTTTATGTCTGACACCGTATATGTTCCGGCACTTGCCTGTGTAAATGCTATACCATCCACACCGCCATATATAAGCTCCGCATCCTCAGTACTAACATCTTCAGAGAAAATACTATCCCTGTTTCTGTCAACATATATCTTTATCTTATATTCACCGGCGTCAAGATAACCGCTGAATGTAAGACCATTCTTCAAAGAACTCTTTTTAACAACCGATTTCGTTTTCTTGTAATCAGCCAGAGTACATGTAATTTCATTTCTTGGTTTCTGTACATATCTTATTGAATATGTTAAAGGAATTGGATTAACCACTGTCTTTGAACCGTCTTTAGATGTAGTTGTAGCAATATCAAAATCAGCTGATGAAATATTAGAAAATGATTTCTTGTCAGCTCTGAGCATTTCTGTCAGTTTTTCCATTGGGAAATAACTGTTTACATTATTCTTTTCTGCGCTCTTGCTGCTGTCACCTATTACCGATTTAATATCATCATATATCTCATCATCAATAACAATTGGCAGACCTCTGTATATGTATTCCTTAAGATTATTATACATCTTATCTGTCATATCATTACCGTTAAGCTTGGTTCCTGATACTCCTGTACTAATCTCTGTTCCGGTATTATATACTTTTCCGAATACACTTGTGTTAAGACCACCTGATGTATATGCACCAAAAACAATTAAATCATATTCTGATGATAAATCTTTATTTAATCCATTAAATGCATTCATAGAACAATGGTCAATTGTAACTTCAACATCGTCCGCAGACAAATTAAGCCATCCGGCAACTACATATTTATCATTATCAGATGTAAATCTGTAATATCCTGCCGGTTCAATTTCCAACACACGTATAGACTTAACCTCACCAGTATCATAATCACCAAGAATATATCTTATGGCATCAAACGTTCCTAACTTATCTTTGCCATATACCTTCTTGGCATCATCATAGAATGTACCCTTGTATTTGCCATTAGAATAATAGTCATCCTGAACTGAAATATCAGATGTAAAACCATGTGACATCTGTGAACCGCCATTAAACTCAAAAGAATCTCTTGTAAGTATATCCTGCCTATCCTGCGTTGTAGCATTATAAACAGGATAATAACTCACATTATTACCATTATTATTGGGATAACACCTGTTATGTTCTGATGCTCCACTCATATTGAGCGTTCCGTCACCATTATAACTATATTGTCCATTTATAAACATAGTACTAGATATTGGTAAATTATCCTTTGTACTTGTCTCTTTATATGTATAATCCAGCTTATTATCAGCATTATAGTGAAAATACATCTTAATCTCATTACTGTTATCAATATATATTCCACCACAATTTCCATAATACTCAGTGTCGTTCACTTTGTAATGTAAAAAATCCTTAACAAAGTATGGGCTTTCCAGACCACTTGTAATAATAAGTGCCTTTCCTATATTAGTTGACGTGCTCTTATCAGTTGAAGCGTATAATATTGCTTTAGCTTCCTTTGATTTTTTTACAATCAAATGCATAGCAACATCTGCTTTTAAATCGCATGAAGCCCCCCAGTCAGTAACAGATGCTGACGGATAAAAATCACTTGTATATCCATTTTTATTTTTCGAAAAATATACAAGTCCCGCATCATCAATATCCTGCTTTGTTACATTGTTGGCAGTTTTAACCCTGACTTCAACCTTTCCTTCCATCTTCTTGCTATTTCCAAAAACTATATAAGAAAAGATATCATTAACCCCTTCAATTTCAGCTTTTCTGTTACCAGAATCATCTAATTCATAATAAACAATCTTAAACTGATCTTCCTTTGTTACATCATATCCAAATGTATCAATCCAGTCAGAAGTCTTATCATTAAATCCATACAACTTACCGCCTATCTTGAAATAAGCACCAATCTTCGAACCTGATATATTTGTATCTATATATTGAAGATATTTCTTAAACTTGTCAGCATAATTAGATATTTCTGTTTTCTTAGCTTCCCCTTTAGGACACCCATTAATCAAATCCTGCCATGTAATTAAATCTTCAACATTAGCTGATGAGGTATCAACCCTTCTTACAAGCGGTTCTAATATATCAAATGATTTATCCGGCACAATCTCCAGAATAACCATAGGATTCTTTGTACTATAAGTTTTTCCGCCAATAATAACATCATCTTTAGCAGCAGAAACCGGTGTATTTCGACTCACAATAATAATAACAATTACCGCACAGAATGCCACCAGAGAGAATAATGCTGATATTATCTTTTTCTTCATACTTGCTTTCTGAATTGTTTTCATAATAATCTCCTCTCCTTGATTATCAATGTGAACTATCAATATAAGTTGCTATATCTGACTTCTTCATTCCCTTTGAAATCTGTAAAATCGAAGTGCCTTTTCCCATATAGATTTCATCAATCACATTTCTTGTTACATATGTTCTTTGTACTTCTCGTTCCTCATTCATTCTTTTAAGCTTTATTGTTACAACAATCTGAGGTCTCTTAGGAATAGAAAGAATCTTGTCATCACTGTCAAATGTAAAGTTATCTGCCTTTATCTGTACATTAAATGCTTCCACATTATCACAAACAACGCTCTTGTTAACCTTTGTAGGATCACTATCATCATTATCAGTGTAATATAAAATCTTGTTGGCTGAATCATACCAGTAACCCCACTTTTTACCAGCAGTTCCTGGTGTGCCACCACCTGTTCCTCCGGCAGCACCTGAGGTTTCTTCATGTTCAATTTTAAAATAGAACTCAATATCACTTTTTCCGTCATTAGTTGTTTTGACAAGCTGTATTTCATTAGCTTCAAGTATATTCTTTGAAATCTGATTCAGACTTATATCTGCATCACTCTGTACCTGTGCTAAAGCCGTCTGTTTACTATAACTTCTTACCGCCTGGACAATAAGTGTAACCAGCGCCGAAAGAACAATGCTGGAAACTGCTATCGCAATAAGTAATTCAACTAATGAAAAGCCTTTATTATTCCGCTTCATATACTACACTCCCGTAACAATATATAACTACTCCCACATTTAATAACATGAATGTTAATTAACAGTTGTAACCCTGCCTGTCTTGTACCATAACTCAGTCTCATATGATCTTCCTGCTGCTGTAACAATAAATTTACCATGTTGTTTGTCACTTATGTCAGTTCCACCATATGTAATCGACTTTACACTTCCATCATCCCTGCTAAACTCAATTACAAGTTCATCATCTTTAATAGAATGATCTGTTCCATCATTGTATACAAGATTCACTCTTGAAGCACTGCATTTATATGTTTCCTTTTCTTTTGAATCTCTCATAACAGATATCAGCAGGTCATTGTCCTGTTTCTTTATAACAATCTGCCATTTTCCCGTTTTAGACATAGTGCTTGTTTTCAGTTCTGAAAGCGAAGAATACAGATTCTTATTCATTTTCTTTGCATTTCCCTTGGATATAGCAGATATTCCAAAAATGGTTGTCACTGAAAATACTGCAATTATTGCAATAACAATAAGAAGTTCCAGCAAAGAAAATCCTTGATTATTCAATTTGTTTCCTTTCAATCTATTTCTCATTATCTCCTCCAAATAACAACCATTACATTAACTTGATGACGAACTTTCTTCTGGTTCTGTCTGTTCAGGATTGTTGCTTATATCCTCATATTTTCTCCATTGAGTAAATAAAACCATATCCTTATAAGACAGATTATCTAATGAAAGTGTTCCGCCTGAAGCATCTGACTCACTTCCCGAATTCCAGTATCTGAAAATATCTTTAAACCCAATATCATTGCTATACTTATTAGGAGCTTTCATATCATCATCATTTTTATGGTTTTCCACAAAATACCAGAATGACTTAGAATCCGATGTAGATATTGAACTATTAAATAAATCATTCTTGACTTCGCATCCGGATTTAACAGTAACAATTCCATCAGCTAAAATAATTCCGTTAAAATTACAATCAACCTCAACATCTCCATCACATATAACAACACCATTACAATAACCACCTGATTCCGGTATTGTTATAATATTTGATCCTGCATCCTGATTAAGGCTGCTACCTCCTGCCCTAAGTATAATCTTAGATCCAAGTCCAACATGTGCAACAATAATATTTTTTGAATCCTTGGTTCTTAAAAATGCTTTATTCTTCTCTCCTGAATTTTTACCTTCTTCTGAAGTAAACTTGTTAAATGCATCTTCATTAATAATATTTCCAAATACATCTCCCGAAGTATATCTGCTAAGATTAATAAATGTATACTTAGAATCTATCTGGCTTAATTCTGTCTGGATTTCACCATTACCATAAGGAGTATTATCATCTCTTTTAAGAGGTGCAAGTATCTTATTGAACACACTGTATCTGTTATCCCTGTCAACAAATACTTCCCTGTAATCATCTGCATTAGAATCATCAAGTTCATTTGAATATGTACCTGATGCATTATAATCAATACCTGTAATATCAGAATTCGTTGTACCAAATGCTGTTGATGCACTCTTTATATAGTCTCTGAGCTCTTTTGCCTCATCTAAATACGTTGCTTTGTCAGCCGTACTAAGACCATTATAATATGATAATGTCTTTAAATAATTTTCAAGATCTGTGTCCGAACCATATATAATTTTAGTATACTGGTTTCTTGCATACGAATTAGCAAAATTAAGGTAATAATATACTCTTGTTTTGCCATCAGTCTTATTTTCATATTCCTTTGAAATATATTTGTCAGATGAATCCAGTAAATTATATCCAAAGAAATTATCAATGCTTATTGTGGCAGAAAATGTAGTTGCTGAATCATCTTTAATTGTAGGATTCTTAGAACCTTTATCCATCAGCTTGGTAGGAACAAGATATATTCCCTGGTTAGTATTTACAGAAATTGACTCACCAGTTGCCAGCGATCTGTCACTTGCAAATTTAATATAAGCACGTCCTGCAATATACAGCTTTCCAAGACTTCCAAATTTAACATGCGAATTAAGTCCGTTAACTATTATCGCACTACTGAAATCAGGACGTTCCTTTGCTGTATCTCCATCTTCATATCCGAATCCGTAATAATAACATCCATCATTAATATTAACTGTTGAATTATCACCGTCTACTGTAAGGTCATCCTCAAGATTAATTTTAGATCCACCATTAGCTGTAAATTCACTGTTGTCTCCAACATTAATATCCATAGCCCATAATTGTGATGACGAATCCAGTTCTAAATTACCGTTATCAAGATTAACAGAACCGCCACACACAAGATATTTGCCCTTGAAATTAAGCTTAGCACCAGCATTCTTAATAGTAAGTCCTGTACCTGTTCCCTTTCCGGCATATGCACTGCCAGAAATTGAAGCCGTTCCATCAGTTACTGTAATACCTTTATTTCCAACTAAAGAATAATCACAGAAAAACAATGTACCAACTTTTTCATCTTCCTTGAAATTAATATATATATCCGGAAGACCAACTGAGCCATTAAATGTAATATAAGAATAGCTTCCTGTTGCCTTATCCATATACTTTACAATACAATCCGAAAACTTTATTGTATATACAGGAAGATCAGTAGTATTAGCTGAAGTTCCGGCTGTAACATAATATCTTAAATCATTAATAGACATTACCTGAAGCACTTTATTATCAGCCGCCAAAGAATTCTTATCTTCAATATATTTATTTAATTCTGTAACAAAATTATCACAAACCTGTTTCTGTTTTTCAGCTGTTACATCATTAGTCCATCTGCCAAGTAATACACCTGTTTTCTCTGTTGGAATAACCTTTCCATTCACAGTGCTGTAACCGTCCCCAACTAACTTCTCCACTTTATCTTTGGTAGCTGTACCAAGTGGTGTCAGATCAAGAATTTTAGGCATTAATTTATTAGCGTAATTCTGTCTGAATTCAACATTTGCAGTTTTATTGTCAATTGCAGAAACAACTTCTGTACCATTTACCTTAGTTGTACTAAGAACCTTTGTAAGCTGTTCTTCATACGCCTGATTAAAGCATTCAACTGAAACCTTTCCCAGTGCAGCCTGAATCTCATCTACAGCTTCCTCTGCTGTATAGAATGACTTAGAAGACTGGCTTCCGGCAAGCTTCATTCTATAGTTAACCATTGTTGTTGTCGTTATAAGTGTCGCAAGAATTAATACAAACGATGTCATAAGCAGAACAATAATGATTGTAGATCCAGAATTATTCTTTTTTCTTCTTGATAATACATGCTTCATAATATATCCCCATCCTGTATCTAATCTGTCTTGGTTGTTGTCAATGAAGTTATCTTGTCTTCATCTTTATACTCAGCAGTACCGCCTTTCCACTTCCACACATCTACCGTAATTCTATATAACACATTGTGAATCTTTGTAGGATCAGATAAACCTGTCCACTTATCGCTCCATTTATCAACATTAGAAAATACTTTAACCGGACTTGATGTCATCGCAGGTGTCAGAACCATTCCATTCTGCTTTATTACAATATTATCAACCTTGACATTAGTTTTAGTATATGCTTTTGAACCTGTAAGCACATATTTTTCCTGCTGAAGCATATACACATTCAGATCACTGTAATCAACATCCAGTCCTAACTTACTCTTTGTTCCCGAAGGTATATTATAGTTAATTTCGATATTATCAGTAGTTATAGAACCATCTGTTTCATTAGCTATCGTTGAACCCTCTGGCAAAGGAAGTGTTGTAACACGCTCACCTTTAAATGGTGTATAGAACATATATAAGTTTCGGGCATTATTCTCAAGTTTACCAGATATCTTATAAACAATATCGCTTCCATTCAGTTCTTTCGTTGCCCAGAAATAATAGTCAGACATAGTCGTAGTCTTTACGTATGCCGGATAAGCATTTCCATTATATGAATATGTAACTGTTATATCCATTGTCTGCTTCAGACGAACCTCATTCGGTGTTGAAGCATCTGACTCGTCTGTTATATTAATATTTGCTACCGTCTTCTTAGAAATTTCATTCCTTGAAGCTAATGTATTGAAAGTCCTGAAATATGCCAGTGCCTCTTCATCACCTGTATCATCTCTGAATACATAATTGTTACCACCTGTAACATCTGCATACATAGAAAGACCAGATGAATTAATATTATTGTTACTGTTATCTGATGAACCTGATGCATCTGCCGGATTAGTATATGCAGATGCGTCAAATGTTGCTTTAACATAATATTTTTCGCCATCCACACCTGTAAAATACGTTTTATCTTCTCCTTCTGCTCCTCTGTCATCACTCACAACATAAACATTATCAGTCTTAGTATTTTCGTAATAGTATTTACCCTTATGATCAAGCAGATCCTGCAGTTCCATGTCCTTAGCTTCTTCGACAATATTTCCAATAACTGTATTGGCATTTTCTATACGCCTTGCCTTTGAATTAATACGTGCCGAATTAGAAAATGTACTCAATACCGGTAGAGATATGATTGCCAGAATTGCAATTGCAATAAGAACTTCAACCAGTGAAAATCCAGAATTATTCAATTTTTCTTTCTTTTCTTGTAACGATTTCATATCCCTCTCCCTAATATATCATCTAATTACTTCCTGAAAAAATATTATCTGTTCCTGTCTTCACATCAAATTTAGGCTCTGTAGCCTTTCTGTCGCCACCCTGGATTGCATAAAGCGAAATTGATGCTGTTCCGGAAACAACTCCTGTAGAATCATTATATGTAGCTGTAAGAGAATCAATTGTGCTCTTACTTGCATATGTATTAATATACTTAACAAAATTCTTCCACTGGCTGTAATCACCTTCATATGAAATATTGATTGATGATTTGTAGCCAACAAGATTAGATGAATATGAGCTTGTTCCATTAACATTGCTTGATGCTATCTGTCCAAACTTATATAAAACAGTAGCAGGTGAAAGCGAAAGACTCTTTACCCACACACCTGTAACATCTTCTGTTTTATTAAAGAATTCAATTGCGTTAGGCTGTGATGTAGTAGAATCATACTTGTCAATTAAAACAGTACAAGCCTTGCTTAACTTATCAGTATCATTAATATATTTCTGCTTGTTATCATTCTTCTCTTTTAAATCTCTCTTAGTAGTTTCAAGAGATGTCTTCTTTGTTGACAGCTCATCAACCTGTGCTGACAGATTAGAGTATCCAAAGAAATAAGCTAACGCCATTATTAAAACAGCCATTACAACAATCAATAATTTTTTATCTCTTTCTGAAACTTTTAACATTCCCTTTAACTTATCCATGTTTCCCCCTCCTATTTGTTAGTAGTCTTATTAGATGTACTGCCTGAACCAGATGATTTGGTTGCTGATGTAGTATCAGAAGTGTTAATTCCATAATATGAGAACGACAATGAGAATGTAACTTCTGATGAACCGACATTATCTTTTGACTCTGATATAGAAGGAACATCTACTCCTGTTATAAGAGAATTGCTCTCAAGCTGTTGAATAAGTTTTGCCACAGAAGCCTTGCTTGTAGCCTTTCCTGATATTGATATTGCTCCTGATGACGCATTGAAACTCTGTATTGCCACATCACTTGGAACATTCTTTTCAAGGAAACTTACTAATTCCTGTAAAGTATCATCACTATCTGCTGTAAGTGCTGCAAATGCTGATACATCATTATATTTATCCTTTAGAGCATAATAAGAGTTTACCAGATCATTAATTGAGCTCAGCTTCTTAACATCCTTATTAAGTCCCATAATCTGGGTATTAAGTGCAACTACCTGAACAAGCGGAATTACAATAAGTAATGCTGAAACAGCAACTGCACCAAAGAATCCAACAATAATCATCTTAGTGTTTTCCTTCTTAGAACCAGCTTCCTGCATTTTTCTAGGAACGAAATCAACAGGATCAACTACTGCACCTAAGTTAGTAACATAACTTGTAAGAGTTGCCTCTTCTACATAAGCCTTCTTATCAAGAACAATACCTTTAAGTGCCTCAACCTTTGTGATTGGCATATTCAACTCATTAGAAAGAAGTGTTGCAAATCCCTTGATTGTTGTTGAATGTCCGATAAGGTAAGCCTTCTGGATTGAAACCCTGTTTCTTGAAACATAATAGTCAATTACTCGGTTAATATTACTTGCCATATATCTTAATGACTCAGTAACCTCATCACCATCAAATCTTGAATGGAGAAGTGTCTCATTCTGAAGCTTTGTTGTAGCAGCATCATACTTAAGTCCATACTTATCCATAACCGCATTTACAAGCATTGACTTTCCATAAGGAACCATACGCTGTAACTGTAATACATTTTCCTTGAATATATTGATTACAGTACCATCATTTTCCACCTGAATAACAAGACTGACTTCTTCACCAATCTGCTGCTTCATAATCTGATATGTACTGTTACCTGCATAATCAACAAATGCAACCTTAAGTCCTAAAGCCTTAGCAAGGTCATAATATGATTCAACAACCTCTGAAGGAACAGCCGCAACCATAATCTTTAATTTCTTCTGTCCCTGATCTTCTATTTCCTGAAGAACTGTGTGCTGGATAATATATTCATCCATATTAACAGGGAAATACTCAGTTGCATTAGCCTGAACAATTTTTTCTATTTTATTAGCTTTAACATTAGGAATAAGGACTTCCTTGGTAGCAAGTCTTGGAGAACTAATAGAAAATGCAACACTGTTAGAATTAAATCTGTGTTCAACAAATACTCCCTTAATTACTTTTGAAAGCGTATCAATATCTATAAGAATACCATCCTCATAGCACCCCTCAGGTGCAGGAATAGTAACAGTCTTATGTACAGTACTGTTCTTTCCTGATTTAGTGATTTCACATATCTTAATATACTCGTTATTAATAACGATACTTACTAATTTGCCTTTGGCTTTAGCTGCAGCCATAAATCCTCCTATCCAGCTCCCCACATAATAAGCTAATCAATCTAGTTTAATATATATAAATTTCTGTATCCATCATTGGTATCTTAATAATTAAAATCCCATTAATGACAGATAACAGTTAATTATATTCGTACCAAAAAGCATGGCTATCGTAAGCCCTGCACACAAATATGGTCCAAATGCAAGCACATGCTCTGCATCCGTAACCTTCATACGGATGGAATGAATGACTGCACCTAAGATGCAGCCAATCAGAAATGCCAGGATTATGCACTTCCATCCTAAGAATAATCCTGCAAACGCCATCAGCTTAATGTCTCCACCGCCAAATGCGTCAATACCTTTAATTGCCCGTCCAATAAATAAGCAGACAAGCATAAATCCACTTATAACACAAAACCCTATTAGGTAATCTAATAGGTTCTTGTGGTCTAATATTATTCTTATAACTCCCAGCACACCAATTGCCACATTAAGTGAAAATGGTATTTCGAAAGTTCTCCAGTCTATGACTGAAATAACAAGAAATATCGAAAATGCAAAACACATAAGTATACTTACCGGATTAAATCCATGTACCAAGAAGACTATCACATACATTATTCCATTGGTCGCTTCAATGATTGGATACTGTGGTGATATCTTTGCTTTACAATGTCTGCATTTTCCGCCTAATATTATGTAGCTTACCAGTGGTATGAGATCATACCACTGGATTTTCTCGCCACATTTCATACAATGCGAATGTTCTGTAGCTATATTCTCTTTTAAAGGTAATCTGTAAATCAGTACGTTCAAAAAACTTCCGAATACGGTACCGTATAGAAAGATAATGAAGTACAGTAATATTTCGTATTGCATAATTCTTAGGTCCTTAGGTTTTATGTATCAAAATTATTTTACTTCCATAGCTGTCTTTGACTTAGCAGCTGTAACTACACCTGATGCATCTTTTACTGATACTGTAACTTTTCCATCTGCAGCAATTTCAATTGTAACATCTCCACTCTGTCCTGATTTAGACTTCATAGAAGCATCTATAACACCATCATCACTAAGTTCAGAATTTAATAATCCTAAAAATGTTGATCCTGATGCGCCAGAAATAGCAGATAATGTTGTAGATGTTGATCCGCTTAACTGAGAGTTAACGCTTTCAATTGATAATGCTGTTGATACTGAGCTTCTGATTGAATCAAGTGTCTGAAGATCTGTAGACTCTCTTGATTTTTCAACGTTTCTGATAAGTGTTGGTGCAAGTACTCCGACAAGTACTGCCATGATTGCGATAACTACGATAAGTTCTACTAAAGAGAAACCTTTGTTACCTAATTTTTTCTGTGTCTTTTTCATGTTTCATATCTCCCTTTTGAAATATATTTATATAAACTTGCTATCATAAACTGCGACATGCATAGCAAATTATATACATTAATAAAATTATGCATTTCCCAATGTATTGTAAAGCTGAATCATAGGCTGATATATTGCCATGATAAGCATTACAACTACCAATGCCATAAGTACGATAATAATTGGTTCCATAAGTGATGTAAGCGTCTGCGTCTGTACCTCGACTTCTTCTTCATAATATGTAGCCGAATTAGTCAGCATTTCCTCGACATTACCGGTTTCTTCTCCTATACCCACCATATGTACAACCATTGGCGGAAACAGACCTGTTGCTTTCAACTGATTAGATAATGGTAATCCAAGTGAAACACCATTCTTAACCTTCTGCAATCCATCATAGAATAATACATTTTTCATTGTTGAAGCCGATATTTCAAGTGCATCAATCATCGGCATACCTGCCTGAAGAAGCGTGCTCATAGTTCTTGCAAAAGAAGCACAGGCTGTCTTTGTCTGTAACAATCCAAATACAGGAATCTTAAGTTTAAGTTTGTCTAAATTATGTCTTCCATCATCTGTATGTTTATACATCTGTATTCCGACTACTATTCCAACTATAACCAATATGTATATATACCAATAATTTTTCAAACTATCACTCATAGCAAGAATTGCTCTTGTAGTAACAGGTAATTCACTATCAAGATCTTCAAACATTGTCATAAAACTTGGAATAACGAATGTAAGCATAACTATAATTACACCTATCATTACGCATAAAAGAACTATTGGATACATCATCGCTTTTTTTACAATTCCTTTCAGCTTGGCATCTTTTTCAAACTGAATAGCCATTCGTGTAAGCGAATTTTCCAAACTACCCGAAGCTTCACCTGCTCTAACCATATCAATAAGGATACTTGGAAAAGCATCATTTAATTTCATAGAATCTGACAGGCTTTCACCCTTTTCAACATTTGATTGTGTTTGAACAATAGCTTCTTTTAACTTTTTATTCTCAGTCTGTTCCGCAAGCATTTCTAATGCATTGATAACACTTACGCCAGCCTTCAATATACTTGCAAACTGTCTGCAGAATACACTCATATCTCTTGCTGGTATCTTCTTTCCTTTAAACATAGGAATATTAACATCTTTATCAAGTGCTCCCTGCTTACCGATTGATACTGGAACCAAACCTTGTTCCTTAATCTTTCTGGTAGCTTCTTCTTTACTTTCAGCTTCAACTGAACCCTTAACATCTTTTCCTGCGGGGTTTACCGCCTTGTATGAAAAAGTCTCCATACTTCTCTCCTCATCATTACTTGGATTTCTATCCTAAATTGTGCTTTTAGTATAACACATTCATAATTTGTTCACAATATTTTTACCAAAATAAACAAAAAATAATAAGTCTATTTATAGTACTTTATATCTATATCATGCATTTTTATTAAACACTACATACCAAAAGGGGGATTTTTTGTACAAAGTATATCATTTCTCACATTAATCCTCACAGATATATTAACTTTTCCTTCATACTATTCACAGCTTTCAAAAATTGTATTTGGGTATTTTATTACATTGTCCAACATGATATTATTTATATATTAACAATTATAGAGGGAGAGAAATTCAACAATGAAACCAGCTATATCTTTCAAATTCGTAAAAAGATATCATATTCTTTTATTTTCCATTATATTAATACAATGCATTTATCTGTCTATATCATTTGGGATTAATAAGAAAGGATTTCATTCTGATGAGTTATGGAATTATGGTTTTGCCAACAGTTCTCAGGGAACTGATATTTTCAGAGAAAATAACCAGTTAAAAAATTTTGATAATTGGGAAAATTCATCTATTCTGTACGACTACATATCAGTTGATAAATCCGAAATATTTGACTATTCATCCATCTATAAAAATTGTGCTGATGACTACCATCCTTTCTTGGGATTTATACTTCTCCACTTTATATGCGCGCTTTTTCCCGGAACATGGTCAGCATGGTACTGTTTTGCACTTAATCTTATATTTTTTGTAATCCAGCAGATATTTTTATTCAAATTAATAAGAAGTATAACTAACAATTCTTATTATGGAATTGCTGGTGTATTATTCTTTGGTTTCACCACAGGTGCAGAGGACATTTTATTTTTCTTAAGGATATACTGTCCCGCAACAGCCATCAGCGTTGTTTTTATGTATTATCTGTCGGAATTATATAATCAGCGGAACAATTCAAAAGTCCCTATAAATATGTTAGTTAAAATTGCCATTACAACACTTATCGGTTGTTTAACCCTGCATGAATTTATTATCCTTGCTTTTATTGCTGCATTAATTTATGGACTTTTTTACCTGATTACAAAAAATTTTAAATTAGCAATTAGTTTTGGAATAACAATGATTAGTTCTGCTTTACTGTCAATTGCAATATTTCCTGCAACAATTCCACATTTGTTTGATTCAACAGGAACTTTTGGCAGTCAGGTAGCAAAATATTCATTTACATTCCAGTTTAAATTATATATATCTTATTTAACTAATGATTTATTTGGAGTTGCAACATCGCCTTGGCCATCAATGTTTTTATGGTATTTGTTTTATGGATTGATTATATTTCTATTTTTCTTCATTCCTTTTTGCTTTATATTCAGGCATGAAAAATGGTTAAAGAATTTCTTTTTACTTTTAAAAAGGAAATGTATAGCTTTTATTCATAAATTTAAGTTCTTTAACTTTGCATTATTTGCACTTATGATTGTATGTATATCAATGCTTGCCGTTAATGCTTATATGACTTCCATTGTTCACATGGGAAGAGTATCTAACAGATATATAATGATTGTCTATCCTTTATTTGCAGCATTTGCAGTATCTCTATTCTGCTATTGCTTAAATTGGATATTTAAGAATAAGAAATTAAAATATATTATATGCTATGGCTTCGCTATAATTTTTGCCACATTAAGTATTTTAATTGCACCTCACGTATTCAGATTCAATTATCCTCATGAAGGAGTTGCAATTGAAGATATTGAAGAAGATTCCAATTGTATAATCATGCTAAGTTCACCATTCCTCTTGACTTGTACTACTTATACTCTTGGTAAAACAAACCACTTTTTTGCAACAACATATGATACAGCTTTAACAGCTGATTATAAAAATAGCGATATCAACTTTAAAGATGAACCTCTATATTTATTAATTGACACATCATTGTTTAATAATAATGGTCTATCTATAGGGGGTATCAATCTGCCATCTTCCAATATCACTTATGATATAGAAGCAATCTATGATAAAGACACTTACTTATCTTTTTTTAAAAATCTTGATATTGCATCCAACTTTGAAAAAGTAGGAACTGATTATAATTTATTTGGCAGAGAAGTAGAGATATATCGTATTAATTAAAGTTTACAAATAAAAACTCCTATATAATTACTATTAAAAAGTAACTATATAGGAGTTTTATAATAATTAATCAATATCAGGGCACTTATATCCTGCTTTAACCATATCATCCTGAAACTTTTCTACACTTATGCCAAGCTTTTCTGCTCCTTTTTCCATACTTATGCTCTTGTCTTCCACAAGTAAATATATCATCTGATTGCTGACCAAATCAATTTCTTTTTCATTCCCATCTAGGGTTTTACCCTGTCAATAATATAGCGAGTTCTTTCTTATTCATAACAAGGTGGCTTCGGGGTCTGCATAGAGGGACAGTGAACGGGGTCTGGGGGATACTTATAAGGTTTGGGGATACGCATATACTACTGAAATAATATGGATAATTTATGTTAAATATATATCCAAAATAGCATGACTGCCAAAACATAGCCACACTATTTTTCAATAATCAACTTACTGTTCATTTTCACGTTTTTCATACAGGCATTAAATTCCAAAAAAATTTTATTAAAATCTTCTTCTGAATATGCCCACTTCCATAAAGAGTTTGCATGAACAAATCCCTCAGAATATAACTCTCCCCATCATCTTTCACCCCCACATAAAAAATGGAGGAAATCATTGAAATAACTCCTCCATATTTTTATGTTGCAAGAATAAATCCCCAAAAGAATCCTTCCTCAAAAACTTCACTATCTGCACTATTGATGTCATCCAGCAATCTATTCAATAGAATTCTCTGCTCTCTATGTAACGATTGCCTAATATTAGCGATTTGTTCTGGCAATCATATGATCATCTGAACTGCTTCCTAGCACATCAAATCTCAGATATCACAAAGCATAATTTTTTTACTATTCATATTTCGCAGCTTTCTTTACTTCAAGCCGAAATGCTTTGCAGCTTCATCAATTCTTTCATCAATGTCTGCCGCCAATTCATCCTCCGATAAGGTGTTCATTTGCCACATAAAGGCTGTAAAAACCCCTGTGCCATCATCTTTTATCGCAAAATGGTTTCTACGCTTAAAGGTATTCGGAATAGGGTTAAACTCAAGTTTTCCCTTGTATCCTAAATCAATAATACGCTTTTCCACCATTTTAACAATTTTTTCATTTTTTTCTGTCTTTGACATGAAAATCATCCTTTCCGCAAGTCGTGGGCCCTACCGCTTTTGCAAGGAAAGAATACCATACAAATTGCCACCTGTCACCGGGGTGTCAAAAAACGCTGACCAATTACCGCCGAACTATTGTTCTTTCTTCTTTAGTGCTTGCTCCATTCTAAATTGTGCAATAATTTCATCAATATCGATATCTGGTAAATCCATCTTCGGTCGTGGTAGAATCCATTGATGATAATCATCTATTGCCTCTTCTAAGACAGTCTTAGAAGATTTCATATTATCAAAGACGGTATCATCTACTATATCATCATCAGGTGGCATTTCTATTCCGTTACAATATTTTTCAAACACAGCTTGCTCAACTTCTTCTGTACGCACCCTAATCCTTTTTTTCATGTACTCAAATAAATCCAGCTTATCTGCATAATAACCTGTTTTCTTGTATATTATCTCTCTATTCATTTCATCATTAAGCTGTTTTAATTTTTCATCTTCTTCCAAAGCCTTATTGAGTTCTTCAGCTATAGCAAATTCAATTTCAGCCCTCAAGATTTGATTTGCAGTCATCTTAGTAAAACCCTCTTCTGCCAAATTATTTACTTCATCTTGCCGACATTCCCCCATACTGTCATAAATATATCTCCATTTTGCGATAAATAATTTCAAATCTTCTTGCATAGCATCAAGCCATAGACAATTATCTTCTCCGTTAAGATTTGTTAACCATTTAGGTAAAAAAGGCATGCTTGCCATCTGTTCCAAATCATATGTCATTTGAAACATCTTACCATATCGAAGTCTAACTGGATAATCTGTATAATTTGACATAACAACTCCAATCTGACTTAATACATCTTCTGGAACTCCATTATACTTGAACATCTTATATAAGCCCTCAACAATCCAGACAACACATCTATCTGAAACCTTATCCAAATGCCCCCTACGCAATTCCAAAACATTATTATCCGTATACTTATCTAACAGATCCACTAAGAATCCTAAACTTTTCTGTGAAAATTCATATCCGTTTTCTTCGATTTGAAAATTGGGTTTTATGTATCTCACATAATCGGTAATCTGCATTGCTTTAAATATCTCATTTAAATATTTTACATTCTTCGACAAAAAATTTTTTCTCTGTTCCTTTGTCTGATTTGCTAATCCGTTTTCTAGCTTTTCATGTTGTTGTTTATACAATTTATCGCAAACATCTGACAATGTTATTTTCTGTGCCATCAAATCCCCCTTCATATACTGTGATTCCAAAGGGCATATCTATATCATCAGCTTATTTATACACATTGTTATAAGATTTTATCTACCACTCTATCTTTTCATATATATCCTTAATATATTATTAGCTAAAGCCTTTGCATTATTTTTGTCTTCATTTGAGGATGCCTTCATTAAATCTTGTAATTTAATATCTGATATTTCTAAATCTAACAAGTTATATTTTTTTACTATTCTACACCATACTTGAGTTCTTCTATCACCAGCCGCAATTTTAGTAAGAACATCTTCGTCATATGGAAAACATTCATTAATATAATACTTCCAAGAAGCCTTATCTAATTTATCTAAAATTTTATAAGCAGTATCTTCCGCACCATTAGAAGATCCATAAAAGTTTCCAAGTAATACCATTAGTGTAGCACTAATTGATTCTTTAATTGCCGGTTTAGGAATTTGATTTCCTAATCTCTCAAGTGTTTTTACTGCATCTGGCTCTTTATAAAAATTATTAAATTCATAATGAACTTTCTTAATATTTTTAGCAGCCTGAATAAATGACAAAGATCTAAGATTCTCTGGAACATAATCAAATCCATGTACTTTTTCAAGTGCCTGCTTAAATGTGACAATATATTTTAATTCACCTTTGTTTACATACTTGCTATAAGTTACACCTACAAAATATCTATCATCTGATGTTAAACTATCCCAGACCGCTTGGATAACTGAAGAAAAATTTGATGACACAGTTTCATATTCAGCACCTTCTGTACTAGCAATTAAATTTATCAAAGTTCTAACTGTTGTTTTCTTATAAAAATATGGACTATTTATAAGCATTTCCATCTTCTGACTTTGTTTTTCAAACAAATCGTGTTTTAAACTATTTCTAAAATCCCCGAACTCGATTGAAATTTCAGAACTTTCGTATCCCAATATGTATTGTATGCATGCACGTATAACAGTATCGCTTTCATTTTGCGGCATTTCTTCTTCAATATCTCTTCCCCTGTAATGCTGCACTAACTCATTTGCCTGTGACAATCGCATTTTTCCCGTACTATTTATAAAGCCTAATTCTGCTGCTAAATTAATCACCTCAAAGGCTGGAAGCTCTCGAACATAGTCCATATTGTCTAAGCCGACCATTTCTCCAACAAATTCTAACCCTAAAGATAATACCCTTTCTCGCAAAACTAGAATGGCTCTTTCCCATATAGTTTCAGATGCGATCTCATAGCTTTCTCCATTATATAGAGTATATATGGTTGCAACTTCCTTATTTCGTAATTGAGCACTTAAAGCTAATATATCTCGGATTTCAGTTTTTTTGGGCATAATAATTCCATTAGAAGCAGTCCATAATACGGGGGCTGACTGCTTATCTGCCACTATAATTTCATTGTCCATACTATTCTCCTTTTTATCTTGTATAACTACTTCATATTGTGAAATCTTTTTATTTCGAATTGCAAAATCCTGTATTCCAACAACTGATCCATTTAATGTCGGATGCTGTGACACACAATTCTTTTTACACAATTCTTCCATCTTTTCACAAACTTCAATTTTTAATTCTTCAATTGTTATTTTTTTCTCTTTTTCCCAACCTTTTATCGTTTCCGCAATACAATAGGTAAAAATACCTTGTTCTAATGTCGAGTCAGGATAACTGCATTCATTTTCTGAACATGCAGCCAACGTTGCCCAACTTCTATCATTTACTTGTGGTAAAAAACCCAATCTCCAATCTCCTCTTGGATCAGTTCCAGAGTGGCATGCATCAATTATAGAAAAACTACTGCACTTAGCTTTTTTTAAAAGATCATTGATTTTTTTTAATGAAAGAGCTGTATCTCGCTCCTTTCCAATCGCACTATTGGGTAATAAAAAAAAGACATCATCGCCTACAATCATTCCATGACCCGCAAAATAAAATAAAATTGTGTCATATTGTGTTGCTTTTTCACACACTCTGTCAAGCAGATCATACCAATATTGTGGGTTGCTTTCATCAGCATCTAGATAAACCATTTCAGAATTACATTCATCTCTAGAATAATCACAAAAATTAACCAATGTGTCTTCTAACAAAAATAAATCATTATGGCAAAAACTGATATTATCGTGTTGTTCATACTCTTCGCAACTTAATCCAACAAAATATCTCATATAACCCCTTTCTTCTATTGTTCTTTCAGCAATTCATCATAAGTAGTTTCCAATGCATCCCGAATTCCTTTAAGCTGGGACGCTTGGATATGCTGAATTCCTCTTTCAATTTTAACAAGTGATTCTCTCGTTATAGTTATATTTTTTAATTGAAGCATACGAACCAACTCGGTTTGTCCTATTTTCTTTGATTTTCTTATTTCCCGAATATTTTGTCCTATATTAATACTGCAATCCGATTTAATTTTCTGCTCCATAGTATACCTCTCAAAAACTGAACCAAAATCAGTTCTTTTTTGTTTAGTCTACTGTAAGCTGATAATATAATGGGACTAATATAGGTTCATTTATTTTATTTCAATATCATATATTCTTTTATCGCACTCTTCTTCCAAGCATTTTGGAAGGAGATAAAACAATGGAGAAAAAATATGTGTAAATCATGCCCAAATTGGATACCGCATCAAGGAAGTTAGGAAACAGAACAATTTTTCACAGGCACATCTTGCAGAGGAGACAGAACTCTCCATATTCTACATAAGCCATATTGAGAATGCCAAGCGCAAGGCAAGTCTTGAATCCATCATACGGATTGTAAACACCCTTGGAATAACAGTCGATGAACTACTCGCCGGAGTCCAGCTCCATAATCCGACTGCCTACCAGACAAACCTTGATCTGCTGATGGCTGAGTGTATGGAAAATGAGAAACGCTTCATTTACGAAATGGTAAAAGCAAGTATCGGCAGCATGCATAAAAACGGATGGCATATCTCGACTGATGAAGCCTAGATGCTGTGTCACACTATTTTCACACATAAAATTTTGCTTTTAAATAGACTATGCGGATATGCCTGTCCGTATGGTCTATTTTATTTTTGTATGAAAATTTTATAATAAACCACATCATAAGAAAAAGGTGGTAAGACATGAGAGATAACGAACAGAAAGCTTGTTCCCTTGCGAACCAGAAAAAAAAGATCAGGGAACGGTATAAAGGTGTCAGCATTGATGAATTTGACATAATTCCGGCACTTCCTCAGGAAGATATATTTGCAGTTGAAAATGAACAGAGGGGAACCGTTTATGCAAGAGTATCAACGGATGATCCAAGACAGACATCTTCTTATGAGTTACAGAAAAAACATTACCACGATGTCATCAGCAAAAGTTCGAACTGGAAGCTCATACAGATCTATGCGGATGAAGGCATCTCCGGCACTTTCCTGCAACACTGTGACCAATTTAAATTGATGATCAAGGACTGCAACAAAGGGGAAATCGACCTCATTGTTACCAAGAGCGTATCCCGTTTTGTCAGAAATGTCGTAAACTGCATAGGATATGTCCATGAACTTCTCGCCCTTCCGCATCCTGTCGGTGTCTTTTTTGAGACGGAAAGACTGAATACCTTTGACCCGAAAAGCGAAATGGTGTTCTCTTTCATGGCTACCCTCGCACAGGAGGAAAGCTATACAAAAAGCGAGATCATGTATGCTTCCATTGAGGTGCATTTCCGAAGAGGAATCTTCCTCACACCGACACTTCTCAGCTATGACCATGACGAGGATGGGAATCTGATGGTCAATAAAGGGTAAGCAAAAATTGTGCGTCTGATATTCATGATGTACTTAAACGGCTGCACCTGTCAGGAGATTGCCGATACCCTGACGGAACTGGGCTGCGAAATAAAGAAAGGAGATACCGTCTGGTCTCCCGGGTCGATCCTTCAGATACTGCAGAACGAAAAGCACTGCGGTGATGTAATTGCACGAAAAACCTATACACCGAATTACCTGAACCATAAATCAAAAAAAGAATATACAGAACCGTCCGCAGTACAGGAAGCGCAACCATCATGAAACAATCATCTCCCGTGATGATTTCATTGCCGTCCAACGCCTCATCAGTAACGCCAAGTATGGAAATAAAGGGATACTGCCGGAACTGAAGGTCTTATCTGACAAGGTACTGAAAGTATTTGTATCCATCAATCCACGGTGGGCCGGCTTTAAGGAAAATGATTATATCAGTGCTTCCTTAAGTGTGTATGACCAAATGGAACAGCTTTCTCCGTCCGCCTCACCCGTTGAGATGCAGTCCGTGGATTTTGTTCAGTCTGAATGATATCAAATTTTCAACTATAGCAGTAAGAAAATTAAGCAGTACACTGGTAGAAGTTCTGCTCCCCCAAACAAACATCTCTTTGCCGTAAGAACTGCCACTCAGGCTCACAGGAATGCCATTCAGTGGGCAAAGAAACGTGGAGAGCTTTCTATCCCAAGGACAGTCAGCGGTACTGCCTTTATGCCGACCATCTATGCACTTCTCGGCTGGAACACGGACTGCCGTTACTGCATAATGGGAATCAGACGAGAAAACGGAGACGATGCTGTCCTTCTTTTCAATCTTGAAGAAACAGAGATCTTCAATCCGAGTGATGTAATTGATGAGCAGCAGACATCCGATTCTCAGACGGATGTAAAACCATTCACTGACAACCAAAAAAGAACATCAATGCTTATCCGCCTGACTGGGCAGACACTTTCAGCAGCAACTACTACTGCCTCGCACACGCGCAGGAGCTTGCCAGATTCAACAGCCGAGATATGATTTCAAACGAAGTCGTTGCATACAGAGATTCAGACATACAGGTAACCAGTCCTGACGAAGTAGATAAAAACATAGAGCAGGCTTATGTCTGACATGAAAGAAAACCGTAATGAATGAACAGTCAAACAATGAGAACATAACCCAGTCCGCTTCAAGGGACTTACAGATTATCGAAGACGATGCCTTCAGTTATGAAGGTTATCAGGTGGTGCGTGGTGAATTCTTCGCCCACACCTACGAACCGTCCTTTACGTTTAATGTGAACAAGGTATCTGTTAATACCGCATGTATCAAAAAAATGCCGCAGACTGATTTTGTGCAGATCCTTGTGAACCCGGATGAAAAGAAACTTGCCGTCCACCCCTGTCAGGAAGATGAGAAGAACTCTTTCCACTGGTGCTCTACAACCAAAAAGCGATCCCCAAGGCAGATTACATGCCGTATCTTTTTTGCCAAGGTCATAAGCCTGATGGAATGGAATCCAAGCTACCGTTATAAACTGCTTGACAAACTGATACGGTCAAATAATGAACTCCTATTCGTCTTCGACCTTACTACTCCCGAAATATATGTCCGGGCAGAAAAAGAGGACGGAAAATAAAGACATCCCGCACCCCGACATATCCTGCGGAATGGCAGACCCAGTTCGGTGTCCCGGTTGAGGAACACCAGAGCAACTTACAGATTAACATGTTTGACGGCTATGCAGTCTTTGGAATTTCCGAGAATCCGCAGCCACCAGAAGAAAATGAAAGCACAGCAGAACCGCCAAAGGAGGAAACACACTATGAGCAATCAGCCATCTTCCCAACCAATCCTATGCATTGACTTAAAGAAAAAATGTATCCGAATACATAAACATACCCTTCATATGCTCGGTGACCCCGAATACATCCAGCTTCTGGTAAATCCATGCACCCATATGATTGCCATAAGAAAAAGTGTCCATCAGGATTATCTTGCACACCATGTCAGGGAATGTTATTCCAACATCAGAAACAGCTATGAGTTATACAGCTGTGAACTGCTCCAGACATTAAGGCAGACCAACTCGGAGCTTTCCAACAACAGATCATATCGCATCTATGGTGCAATAAATCAGAAGGAAGGACTGGCAAGTTTCTCCATGCTGGAATGCGTCCTCGTGGATGACTCCGCCAGAACGGAGGAAACAGTATGAGTGACTGCCAGACACCAGAATTTGAAACCGACAACGGATTTTTAGGACTCATCCAGCCGACTCTGTGCAACATCACACATATCACCAACTCCTTTCATCTCTATTCGTTCCAGTCGTGTTTCACCGTAATTGCGGTATATTATGTTATAATAAAACGACTCAAAACATTCCTGCTCCAAACTGCCTGTTATTATTTCTATTACTCCATATCTGGAAGCTTAAACCCTGTATTAATCATATTCGCCCGAAGCTTTTCTACACTTATGCCAAGCTTTTCTGCTCCTTTTTCCATACTTATGCTCTTGTCTTCCACAAGCGAATATATCATCCGGTTGCATTTTGCCCTTTCTTCTGCTCTTCCTTTTTCTATTCCTTTTTCTATTCCTTTTTCTATTCCAATCTGAATTCCCCTGTCCTCAAGCCTCTGTGCAACATCACACATATTGCTCACTCCTTCCTTATCTGCCAACAACTTTTCATACCTGTTATCCCCGGTCATAACCGATAAGAATTTAAGTATCTCATCCACATGCTTAATAGTCGTCTTATCATCCGGTATGTAATCTTTATTCTTTCTCTTGTTAACAAAGAAATTAGCGACTATCTTAAAATCACTTTTAAATTTCGATATCTGCTCATCCGTCAGCCATGCTATCTCAAACACATTGGCTTTAACATCATTGACATATTTATCCAGACCATCCGGCACATTTATCAGTGATTTAATATTAGATGGTGCTGTCCACTTTCTGTCTGTTCCATAATACAATACCATCGTTATTACAGGCACTATTGTTTTCTTATCATGCTGTCCCCTGTATGAAGCACCCTCATAACCAAATATCCTTACCGGCATCCTGCTCTCAACCTTCGTCTGATTCTCTATGCCATAAAGAACTATGTCTGTGTCACCTTTTCTCCAGTATTTCGCAACATCTCTTTCCTGCTCATGCAATTTCCCGGAATCATCCTTATACTGCGAATGAACTGTTGTATTAACCAGTGAACTCTCTTCAACAGTATCTTCCCCATCAAACAACAATACATTAACTATATCAGCAAATATATCATTGTTATCCTCTAAAACCTTTTCTGATAAATCCTTTTGTTTCATTTGTCTGTATCAGTCAGATATAACCTTTTAATCATCTTAACTATATAATTAATATACTCTTTTGTCAATACCGTAATTACGATATTTTAAATAAAAAAATTGTTATAACCGATGTCATTAATATAACACCGGTTATAACAACTTTCTTATATCACTTCTCATTAGTTCCCTTTAAATTTTCCATGAACTCTTCAAGTTCTTCCCTTGCATTATCACTAAGTTCCTGATATGTCTCAATCAGCATATATTCTTTTGAATCTTTGTCAACAGCCACATAATCTACCTGCTTGCGTGAATTACCCTTGCCTTCTGATCCTGTAAGAAGCTGATACGGTGATACGCCTAATACCTCGCATATTATCATTATCTTATCTGCTGATGGATTATTTCCTTTTCTTTTCCAGTCACTGACCGTACTCTGGGAAATTCCTGTCTTGCTGACAAACTCTGCCTGAGACATTCCTTTTTCTTCAAGATACTTATATACTCTCTCACCTATCTGCATTTTTCACCCTTGAATTAATTATCATACTCACACATTAGAAGAACTGATTAACTCTCTTCGTAACATAACCAACATCCTGTGCATAACTTACCGCATTCTCCGCATCAATAATTCCTTTATTATACAAATCAAGAAGTGCATCATCCATAGATATCATTCCGTCTTTTCTACCTGTCTGAAGAACACTTGTAATCTGATAAGTCTTAGCCTCACGGATAAGATTCTTTATAGGAATAGTTCCATGCATCACCTCAAATGCAGCTACTCTTCCTCTCCTGTCAGCTGTCGGTATAAGCTGCTGCGAAATAACAGCTTCAAGAACAACTGCAAGCTGGATTCTTATCTGCTGCTGCTGGTGTGGCGGAAATACGTCAATAATTCTGTCGATGGTTGCCGCTGCTCCGATTGTATGAAGTGTTGACAATACAAGATGTCCTGTCTCAGCAGCTGTTATGGCTGTCGATATAGTCTCAAGGTCTCTCATCTCACCAACAAGAATAACATCCGGATCTTCTCGGAGCGCTGCCCTTAATGCATCTGCATAAGAACGTGTATCAAGCCCAATTTCTCTCTGGTTAATCATGGCTTTGCGGTGGCTGTGAAGATACTCTATAGGATCTTCCAGTGTTATTACATGTGCATTACGGTCATCATTAATCCTGTCAATCAGTGAAGCTAATGTTGTAGACTTACCTGATCCGGTAGGTCCTGTTACCAACACAAGCCCTCTCTTCTTGGAATGTAGGTCAATAACAGACTTAGGTACACCAAGACTTTCCGGTGAAGGAATTTCTGTTCCTACAATTCTCATTGCACATGCAACCGAACCTCTCTGTCTGAACACATTAACTCTGTATCTGCCTATATTCGGGATTGAGAAGGAGAAATCCAGTTCTCCTCTGTCCTTAAAAAGATTCTCCTGTCTCTCATCCATAATATCAAGAATAAGTTTTTCACAATCTTCCGGAGTAAGCTTAGGATATTCAAGATCAACAAGTTCTCCATTAATTCTTACTCTCGGAGGAAGTCCTACTGTAACATGGACATCACTCGCCTTTTTTTCTTTTGCTATTGTAAGCAGCTGCTCCACCGTAAACATAATATAACCCCCATCATGCAGCCATTAATCAATCTGCTCTAATTCTATTTCAACAATTTCATTGTCATCTGCCATGCTGGCTGATGAACTAACTGCTGGTGATACTGATGTTGCTGCTGACGCTGCCGGTTTCTTAGCTGCTCCGGCATTCTTTGCATTAGGCTGTGAATCATCTTCCTCTGCCTCATAAGTAGCCTTAACCATCTCAGCAATTGTTGTAACACCTTCCTTAACAGCATTAGTAGCTGCCATCTTAAGGGTATTCATTCCCTCACTGATTGCCTGCTTCTTAATCTCATCCGCATCAGCATGTCTGGAAATAAGTCTCTTAATTGAAGGTGTTATCTTCATAATTTCATATATACCAAGTCGTCCAAAATAACCTGTTCCGTTACATAACTTACAGCCGCATGGCTCATATACTGTAAATGGTTCATCCGGATCAAGACCTAACATTTCCTTCTCAGCCGCACTTGCCTCTTTAGGCATCTTGCAATCACACAGCTTTCTTACAAGTCGCTGTGCAATAATACCAACAAGTGAGTCAGCAATAAGATAAGACTCAATTCCCATATCTTCAAGACGGGCAACAGAACTTGCCGTACTGTTAGTATGCAATGTACTAACAACCAAGTGACCTGTGATAGATGCTCTTACCGCAATCTCAGCAGTCTCACCATCTCGGATCTCACCGATCATGATAATATCCGGATCCTGTCGGAGGATTGATCTTAATGCAGTTGCAAATGTAAGGTTAGCTTTATTATTAACCTGAACCTGATTAATACCATCAATATTAGCCTCGACTGGGTCTTCAACAGTGATAATATTAACATCTTCTGTATTAAGTTCACTTAAAGCAGTATAAAGTGTTGTAGACTTACCTGATCCGGTAGGTCCTGTTACAAGGATAATTCCATGTGGGTTCTTTAAGATATCATCAAATACCTTAAGATCAGCCGGTGTAAGTCCAAGTTTGGATTTATCAATGTTGAATCCCTCCTTGGACGCAATTCTCATAACGCATTTCTCGCCATATACAGTAGGAAGATTAGATACACGGATATCATACTCTCTTCCGTCTACATTAAGAGTAATACGGCCATCCTGTGGTTTTCTCTTTTCAGAAATATCCATACCTGACATAATCTTAATACGTGTTGTAATAGCACCAAGAAGTGTATTATCATAATCAATAATTTCACGGAGATTACCATCAATTCTGTATCTTACACGGATACTCTTCTCCATTGGCTCTATATGTATATCGGAAGCTCTCTGTCTTACAGCCTGCTCTATAACGCTGTTAATAAGCTGAACGATAGGCGCATTCTCGATTTCTTCTCTTCTCGCCTTATCTTCCTTAGTCTCTTCCTTGAATACATCGCCCTGTTCCTTCTTATACAGGTCGACAATACTCTGTGCCTGCTTCTGTCCAAATGCTTTATCAAAAAAAGCGTTGATATCAGATGCATTGGCAAGAACAGGAACAACCTGCTTGCCTGTAACGATATTAATATCATCCATGGCAAGAATATTAGTAGGATCAGCCATGGCAACTCTTATTGCGCCAGGATTATCCGGTGCATCACCGAGAGGAACAAGTGTGTACTTTCTCATAATGCTTTCATCAAGCACAGAAAGCACATCCTCACTGACATCTGTCTCTCTCATGTCAACAAAATCTATTCCAAGACTGTCGCAAAGTGCCTCATTAATATCCTTCTGTGTTGCATATCCAAGTGCAATAACCATTTCGCCAAGCATCTTGCCCTGCTCTCTCTGTCTTGAAAGTGCAGTCTGTAACTGGTTCTCATCAATAATACCTTTTTTAACAAGTACGTCTCCCAAACGTATTTTCTTTCTATAATTCACCCTTCAACCTCTTTCCGCAGGTCAGCTCCTCCCCCTGCTTTGACCAATTTTATTAAATTATATCACATTAACAGATATTTACAAAATAGTATTTTTATTTTATCTCATTAATCGAATAACTGCTGCTCCTGCTGCCAACACATTCCTCGTAGAGCGACTCATAATTATCACTGCATATATATCTCTTATTCTCGTTATCGTGGTTCATGTCAAATGTCCCATCAACATTAAGATATGTATTGCTGTATGAAAATGCAAAATATACTGTCCTGCTGTCTTCTGAATCCGATATAACTGCTGATGCAAACACATAAATGTAATTATTGGCATCAGTCTGCTGTCCATTACCTGAAAGAAAATAAACACCGGTTACTTTGCTGTCCATACATGTCTCATTATTTACATGGTAAAGAAATGACACATCCTTTGTAGCTTTGTAAAGCATATGGAAAGTATTTACAGATGTCTCTGAAGCAATAGTCTCCAGAACCTCCTTTTTTACCTGTTCAATCACTTTACTGTCAACCTGTGATACATTTGTTGCAAAGCTTGGAAGCTTGTCCGCATCATATGACTGCTCCAGCTTTTCTGCAAGGTATCCGTGTCTGGCAATATCTTCATATGTCGCATTACATGTAACATTTACAGTATCCCCGAATTTGATTCCTGCTGTCTTATCAGCTGTAAATGTCAGCCCTGAAAGATATTCATTCTCCCAGTTATTTGATATATTGACTGTCGCCTCCGGGCTGATTCCTGCAAACATAACATCAACGTTATCAAACAGTGAAATTGCAGTACCCTTCTGGATTCCGGCTGCTTTTATCTTTCTGCTTCCGCTTCCCATGCTGATTCCAACTGCATCCTCATATTTCTTGTCAAAATCAATGGTAACCTTGTACTTATCCCCATTGGAAACATCCTCTGCCTCTGTCGTTATTTCTATTGAAGCAATAAGCATTTTGACATTGTATGACTTATCAGAATCTGTACTTTTTCCCATAAGTTCCTTATACAGCTTGTCCTTATTAAGTGTAAAATCAGGACTCGCATAGCCATTAGCACCCTCATAGCTTATAGTTATATAATCCCATACATCAAATTTCTGTAATCGTATAAAAATTGCCACAACAATTACAGCAATCACACCGGCAGCTGCAATAATCAGCCCTACGCGGCGTTTCTTAATCGTGCGTCCCATGAACTGGAACTCCTTCTTAATCTCCTTTTCAATTGCTTCACCCTTATGTGAAAATTCTTTTAACTCCATATTATACTCCTATTGGTCTTGTCGCCTCTCTTAACATAGATTTTTCTTCTCCATCAAAATACGGTTCAAGCGTCTGGTATACTCTTTCCTGATACTTATTGAGTCTCTCAATATCCACAGAATCAAGGTAATTAACATCAACAAGTTCTAAGTCTATCGGAACAACAGTAAGCATGTCGAACTTTAAAAATGTGCCATATTCATTATCAAAGTCTTTCTGGCATACAATCTCATTTTCAATTCTTATGCCAAACTCTCCTTCAATATATACACCCGGCTCATCAGATGTAACCATGCCTTCTTCAATAACTGCAAGATCATTCTTTCCCGGATTATGCTTCCATCTGAAGCCGTTAGGACTCTCATGCACATTAAGAAGATATCCTATACCGTGGCCTGTTCCGCAGCGGTAATCCATTCCAACATTCCACAATGGCGCTCTCGCAAGAATATCAAGACTGAATCCGTTGCAGCCCTTTAAAAACTTTGCATTTGCAAGGCTTAACATTCCTTTAAGCGTAAGTGTGTAATACATCTTCATCTTATCGGTCACAGGGCCTAGTGCAATCGTTCTTGTTATGTCTGTTGTTCCTCTCAGATACTGTCCACCTGAATCCACAAGCAGCATGCCCTCCGGCTTTAACACAGCCGCATTAGTTTCATCTGCATGGTAATGCATCATCGCTGCATTTGCATTATACGCGCTGATTGTGTCAAAACTAAGTTCTATGTAATCTTTTATATTGCTTCTTAAATTATCAAGATATGCTGCTGCACTTGCTTCTGTTATGCTGCCTGATGCCACATTTTTCTTAAGCCAGAATATGAACTTAGTCACAGCAACACCGTCATCAACATGCGCACTGTACAGGTTTTTAATCTCTGTCTCATTCTTTACCGCCTTAAAAAGCATTGCCGGATTGTCAGCCAGCACCACACCTGCATTACCTGCAGATATAACCTCTTTGTAAATACGCATATTGACGCGTTTTTTATCAATAAGTACTGTACCATCCATGTCCGCAATATCATCATACAGTTTTTCATATGGCAGGACTTCCACTCCTGCCTCGCTGAATTTAGCAAGTGTCTTATCGTCAAACCTGTCCTTATCCGTATAAATGTATGCTTTATCCTTAGTTATCACTGAATATGCCATAATAACCGGGTTGCACTCCACATCGCGTCCCCTTATGTTGAAAGTCCAGCATATGTCGTCAAGAGTTGCCATAATATGAATATCAGCATTTTTATTGTGCATATATTTTCTTATTCTTGAAAGCTTGCTTATTATGCTTTCTCCTGAGTACTCTTTATCAAGACAGAACGCCTTTGTGTGTGGGAATTCTGCCCTGTTCTCATAGATTCTCTCAATCGCATCAAAATCATACAGGCAGCCTGCTCCTGCCTTCTTACATATATCAGTGAATTCAATTCCTTCTTCTGCCGGCATCGTTCTTCCATCAAATCCCATACACATGCCGTCTTTAATGATGCTTTCACAGTACTGTGCCACATTCATAACACCCGGAGCACCGACCTTCATAAGTGAAAAGCCTGTCCCCTCAATCTGCTTTTCAGCCTGCACGAAATACCTTCCGTCAGTGAAAAGCCTTGCATCATCCTGTGTTATTACTGCAGTTCCGGCTGAACCCGTAAATCCTGTTACGAATTCTCTTTCTTTAAAGTAATCTCCGGCATACTCTGATATATGATAATCCCCTGTTACGACTACGTATATATCTACACCTTCTGCTTTCATAATATCTCTTACCTTAGATAATCTGCCTGCTATTACCTTCGCATCTGTAATCTCCATAACCTGTCCTCCTGACTATATTGTAATATAAAAATTCTGCTGTTACATTAATTTACGTTCAATAAGCACCTGCCTTAACTTACCAAGTGCTTTCTTCTCAATTCTGCTCACATAGCTCCTGCTTATGCCAAGCCTGTCAGCAAGCTCGTTTTGTGTACATTCCTTCGCGCCAAAAAGCCCGTACCTGTATTTTAATATCTCTATCTCCCTTGGCGCAAGCACCTTTTCTATATTACCATATATACACTTAATCTGCTCATAAAACATATAATCTTCCACTACATCCGGCTGTTTCTTCTCCGAATCCTCACCGATAATGTCTTTTAGACTTATTTCATTTCCCTCTTTATCCTTGCCTATCGGCTCATTTAAGGACACTTCCCGCTCCTTCTTTTTATCCTGCCGAAAAAGCATAAGAATCTCATTATCAATACATTTGGCAGCATAAGTTGCAAATCTGACATTTCTTTCTATGTCAAATGAATCAACAGCCTTTATAAGACCTATTGTTCCCACCGAAATAAGGTCCTCATTAATATAATCACGTTCCGTAGAGGTATATTTTTTTACTATATGTGCAACAAGGCGCATGTTCTTTTCTATAAGAACATTTCTTGCCGCACTGTCGCCTTCACGCAGGTTTATCAGCAATTCTTTCTCTTCCTGTGCCGATAATGGTTTTTCAAATGTTTTCAAAAAGGCACCCCTACACATTTTTATATATCATATGTGTAAAGGTGCCTTTAATTGCCTATCCAACTGTCTCTTTAATTTAACTGTTAACTTCTGTTTCTTCTTCCTGTCGTCTTAAGATATCATACTTATCAAGCCTGATTCCCAAATCAATATAGAGATTCTGCTTAGGATGTGGACAGCTTTCCATATCTTTGCCGTTCTCGTCAACAATACGCTTAACTGTCCCTTCAATATTCTGTCCATCCGGCTTCATTACCTCAATTGTCTCACCAACTGAGAACTTGTTACGCTGCTCAATATGGTAAAGTCCCTGCTCGTTAGTATCTCCGACTATTCCGAGATAAGTGTATTCCCTGATATATGTGTTGCTGTCATATATTTGTGTGTTCTCGTCAGGCTTTCCAAAGAAGAAGCCTGTTGTGTACTGTCTGTAGGTACATTTGCTTATCTCACTCTTATAAAATGGAATTCTTGCCTTATACTTCTCAGGATCTTCTATAAAATCATCAATGGCAAGTCTGTATGTTCTTGCAACAGTAGCAACGTACAGTGCTGTCTTCATACGTCCTTCAATCTTAAATGAATCAATACCGGAACTTACCATCTCAGGAATATGCTCAATCATGCACAGATCCTTAGAGTTGAATATATATGTTCCTCTCTCATTCTCATATACAGGCATATACTGTCCCGGTCTGTTCTCCTCAACAACAGCATATTTCCAGCGGCATGGATGAGTACATGCACCCCTGTTGGCATCTCTTCCTGCAAGGAAGCTTGATAACAGGCATCTTCCCGAATAAGAGATACACATTGCGCCATGCATAAATGTTTCAATCTCCATCTCGTCAGGAATATGCGCCCTTATCTCCTTAATCTCCTCAAGAGATAATTCTCTCGCTGAAACAACTCTCTTAGCACCCTGATTCCACCAGAAATTATATGTCATATAGTTAGTATTATTAGCCTGTGTGCTTATATGGATATCTGTGTCCGGAAGCACTTCCTTTGCTATTGTAAACATTCCCGGATCAGATATAATAAGTGCGTCCGGTCCAACTTCCTTAAGTTCCTCAAAGTAAGCCCTTGCACCCTCAAGATCATAGTTATGTGCCAGAATATTAGCTGTAACATAAACCTTAACATTTCTGTCATGTGCGAACCTAACGCCCTCTTTCATATCTTCTATTGAAAAATTCTTAGCTTTTGCTCTTAAGCCAAATGCCTCACCGCCGATATATACGGCATCAGCACCGAATATTACTGCTATCTTTAAAACTTCAAGACTGCTTGCAGGTATGAGAAGTTCTATCTCCCTGCCATTATACATATGTCCTGCCATATTATTCCTCATTTCTCCTTTTACTGCTTTACACTGAGTGTAATTCCATCACCAATAGGTACTATAGAAGTCACAAAATCTTCTGAATGTGTGAGTTCATACACATATTCCCTTATTCTTGTATGGATTGTTCTGTTCCTTCTTGTAACTGCATAACGGGATTCTACAATCTCTCCCTCCTGCAGAATATTATCCGATATAAGAAGCCCGCCTTTTCTAAGCACCCTCTTAACATCAGGAAGATAATTAATATACTGTCCCTTTGCAGCATCCATGAATATAAAATCATATGGACCTTCAAGAGTCTTTAACACCTCAAGCGCATCACCCTCTATCAGTGTTATAGCATCCTCCTTGCCTGCCCTTTTGAAGTTATTCTTTGCCACAGGTATTCTCTTATCATAATTCTCTATTGTAGTAATCTTACAGTTTTCCGGCATATTCTCACTCATAAGAATAGATGAGTAACCTACTGCCGTTCCAACTTCCAGAATTCTTTCAGGCTGTACAAGCTGTAACAGCACCTTCAGCAAATTACCCATCTCTTTTCTAATGATTGGGACTTCATCCGCAATCGCTTCTTTTTCAATTGTATTACATATATCAGAATTACCACAATCCAGAGAATTAATATAGGCAACTACTCTTTCATTGACTATCATATAATCCCCTTATCAATCAGCTATTCTTCTTCACTGTCCGCCTGCGACAGCACTTCCATAATTTCTGTAGGCGTCATTCCTGTATTAAGCTCATATGTTCCGCCTACGAATTTATCCTTATAATCCGAGAACTGAATCTGAAAATATGCTATGGTCTTATCAGACACAAGCCCTTTATCATAAAGCATACCAGCAAGTTTCTTGGCCTGTACATCTGATGTTATGGTAACCTCAACTGTACGGGCATTATCCTGTGAATCAACTGACTGCTCATTAAATATTTTCTCACCAAATGTATATGCCTTGCTTCCAAAAACAAAAACAATATATATACCCAAAACAATTATCAGCACATTCAGTGATACCGATATCAGCATTCTGATTGATTTATTGCTCATAAAACCTGATTCTCCTCTTCCTTAATAAGCTACACTATATATGATTCACCCAAAAAAATCAAGGTCTATGTCTATTGCCTCCGCTATATCCTTATATATGTCCCTTACAAATCTGCAAAATGTAATTTCCGTCATAAGATACCGGTTTACAATATCCTGATTACGCATATCAGCATATTCATTATTAAGATTTTCCATCGCTGCAAACATATCCGGTACATCCTGCGAATTCTGCAATTCAAAATTCCTCATGCGGAATTCATCCACCTGTCTTTTAAGGTCAGGTATTCTGTCCATTTCAGCCTGAAGTCTTCTGTACTCCTTATATTCTTCACTGTTAAGAATCTCATGTATAATTTCTTTCTTAAGCTCATCAATTCTACGCATGAAAAACACCTCTTTGTATGCCTGCAACAATATCCTGCAACATTAAACCTGTGCCTCCATAATAATTGGAAGTATAACAGGATTTCTCTTCATCTTCTTCCAGAGATACTCACTTAAGTCATCCTTAATAATATTCTTAATCTTACTCCAGTCAGTAATATTCTTATCAAGGCATCTTTCAACTGAATCAGATACAATAGCTCTCGCCTCATCAAGAAGTTCTTCTGCTTCTCTTACATATACAAAGCCTCTTGTTACAATATCTGGTCCTGCAATAAGCTGTCCTGTGTACTTTTCAAGTGTAAGAACAACAATGATAATACCATTCTCTGCTAAGTTCTGTCTGTCTCTTAATACAATATTACCTACATCGCCTACACCAAGACCATCGACAAGGATAGCTCCTGTCTGTACATGGTCAACAATCTGTGCATGCTCATCATTAAGTTCAAGTACATCACCAGACTTGGCAATAATAACATGATCCTTGTCATATCCAAGTGACATTACAACATCTCTCTGTGCAACAAGATGTCTGTATTCACCATGGACAGGAATAGAATACTTAGGCTTTACAAGTGAATATATAAGCTTAATCTCTTCCTGACATGCATGTCCTGATACATGTGTATCCTGGAATATAACCTTAGCACCCTTCATTCCAAGTTCATTAATAACCTTGGCAACTGACTTCTCATTACCCGGAATAGGTGTTGAAGAAAATACAACACAATCTCCCGGCTGGATAGATACCTTTCTGTGAAGGTTGGCTGCCATTCTTGAAAGTGCCGCCATTGATTCACCCTGACTGCCTGTTGTAATAAGAACAATCTGCTCAGGAGTATAATTCTTCATCTCATCTGTTTCAATAAGAGTTCCGTCAGGTATCTTTAAATAATCAAGGTCTTCTGCAACCTCGATGATATTAACCATGCTTCGTCCTTCGACGCAGACTTTTCTTCCATACTTAACCGCTGAATTAATAATCTGCTGCACTCGGTCAACATTAGATGCAAATGTAGCAATAATAATTCTGCTGTTCTTATTATCATTGAAAATCTTTTCAAATGTAGCACCAACTGTCTTTTCTGACATGGTAAATCCAGGTCTTAAAGCATTGGTACTGTCACACATAAGGGCAAGTACACCCTTCTTTCCAAGTTCACCAAGTCTCTGAAGATCAATAGGATCACCATATACAGGAGTGTAATCAACCTTAAAGTCTCCTGTGTGGACAATAATTCCTGCCGGTGAATATATGGCAAGTGCTGCCGCATCCGCAATACTGTGGTTAGTTCTTATGAATTCAACCCTGAAATCTCCAAGAGTTACAGACTGTCCATACTTAACAACCTTTCTCTTGACTGACTTTAACATATTGTGTTCCTTAAGCTTTGATTCTATAAGTCCCATAGTAAGCTTAGTTGCATATATAGGAACATTGACATCCTTTAATACATAAGGAATAGCTCCAATATGATCCTCATGTCCGTGAGTTATAACGAAGCCCTTAACCTTATTAAGATTCTCTTTAAGATAAGTAACATCTGGTATAACCAGATCAATACCAAGCATATCTTCCTCTGGGAAAGATAAACCGCAATCCACAACAACAATACTGTCATCGTACTCAATGGCAGTAATGTTCATTCCTATCTGTTCAAGACCACCCAAAGGTATAATCTTGACAGATGCATTCTCTTCTTTTTTCATAAACACCTCATAATAAAATAAAAATATAAATATGAATAAGGCTCACACCTTATTTAAGTTCAACATCATCATCCATCAGTTCTGAGAACACCTTGCCAACTGCTTCAAGCTCACTGTCGTCCTCTACGAATTCATACACTGCCTCTTCGCTCACTGCTTCAGATACATCCTTTAAAATATACGCTTCTGCTTCCTCGTCCTCACTGTCAGACTCAGATACAAGCAGATAATTAATTCCGTTAATTCTTGTCTCATCAACTATAAAAAATTCAATTTTTTCGCCATTCTCATCAATAAATTCAAGCTTTTCCATTAAAAACAAATCCTCCAAATATTACTTCTGCTTAGATTCCATATATCCACGCAAAATAAAAGCAGCCGCAAGCTGATCAATAACTGTCTTGCGGTTCTCTCGCTTCATCCCGCATTCTTCAAGGACTTCATCTGCTTCAACTGTAGTAAGTCTCTCATCCCACAGTGTAACAGGTAATCCTGTGCGTCTCTCCAGTGCTGCTGCAAATTCTTCACAGGCCTTAGCCCGTTCCCCAATAGTATCATCCATATTCTTAGGATAACCAACCACGATTTCAGTTACATCATATTCGGATATGATCTGTTCTATCCTGGCATAAGTTCTTCGTAACTTATTATTCTCTTTTCTTGTTATCGTCTCGAAAGGCTGTGCAGTTATCCCAAGCGGATCACTTAAGGCAACTCCAACAGTCTTCGTTCCGACATCTAAGCCTATAATTCTCATATTATAAGCCTTTACCTTCAATAAAGTATCTTACAACTTCTTCTACAAGTTCATCTCTTTCAGCCTTCATAATAAGACTTCTTGCATTATTATGGCTTGTAATATATGTTGGGTCTCCAGACATAATGTAACCTACTATCTGATTAACCGGATTGTACCCCTTCTCCTTAAGTGCAAGATATACCTGCTCAAGTATTCCTTCTACTGAAATTGTCTTCTCTGGTTGAGTTTTAAAAAATTGAGTGTTGTTATCTACCATATCTACCACGCCCTTTCGTATATTGTTTATAATATAATAAATATGCGAATTATACAAGTGCCTGACATAAAAAAGATTGTAAAAAAAATGTAAAAAAAATGCCCGGACGGCATGTATTTGTCCGGACAGTTATCTTATCACCATATGCTGTTATATAATTAATTAAGATTTCCGCCATCTGAATTCGGCATCGTACCCATAGTAATATTAAGATTACCATTTCTTACTCTTAACTCATCTATGAACTGCTTCTGCTCGCTCTCATCTTTCATCCTGCATTCATAGGTAAGTTCAAACATTGTACCCATATTAGTTGTCTTTACTTTTCTGAGTTCATTTTCACTAAGATACTTAGCGAATATATCATCAAATACTGCCATATAGTTAAGATTCTCAGGAATTGTGATTCTTAACTGCTTTCTGTTCTCACCTCTTGAGCCAAAGCCTGTAAGTGAAAGTACTATAAGTACTGCAAGAATTATTACTGTAAAGCATACTGCAAATGTTACAAAACCAAGTCCGCATGCAAGACCTGATGCCATTGCAAAGAATACTACTGATATATCCTTGGCGCTTCCCGGTGCTGAACGGAATCTAACCAGTGCGAAAGCACCTGCCATTGAGAATGCTCTTGCCACATTGCTTCCTACAAGAAGGATGACTGCTGCCACAATTGCCGGGAGCAGGGCAAGTCCGATTATAAAGCTCTTATTGTATCCATCCCTCTTGGATACAAGTGTGTATACAAATGCTATCACAAGACCGACAACGACTGCTACTAATATTCCTGTTATTGACTGACTAATGCTGATTGCATTATCTGTTGTTGATGTAAATATTGATTCAAACATAAATTTTCTCCTTTATACATTAAACTTGTGTAATTTGACAGAACATACTGTTTATACTCCGTACCATACTTGGAAAACGATACAGGATAAATATTAAGTCCTGATATAATTTTAGTAAACCACAGCGGAACAGCGCCGCTTATCTTAACTTCCATTAAATACTGACCATCCGGAAGGAGCTTATTTCCATAGCTTCCATGTTCAAGTCTCACATCTTCCCTTCTGGTCGTGATATTTTTATCAAATGTAATTCTGAAATCTCCATCATCTTTTTCAAAGTACGCAAATCTGTCATATGAAAGATAAAGCTTCGGCTGTAACTTATAGAAATCTTTAAAATAGTCAATCTCTTTAAGTACCTGTCTGTTTATTTTATTATGTTCAAAATCAGGCTGCACACCCGAATCAAGATAATCATATGCCTCTTTAAGCGTCATTGAAGTTCTTCTTTTGTTGACAATACCGTTATATTTTTTCTTTATTTCTACAAAGACGGTATCTGTAAGCTCTGGCGTTCCATAAGCTCTCAGTCTTAACTTTTCCTTGTAGACCGGTTTTTCAATAGATGCTCTTATAAGCTGGTCATTCTCAGTATCATAATATATGTTACTGATTCTGTAAGCCTCACCATTTCTGTTATATGCATCCGGATTCATATAATCAGCTATTCTGGTTGTCAGCTTATAAAAAGTATCTTCATCCATCATGTATTTTTTCTCATAACGGTTGAAAACTTCTATTGCCATACCAAGCACTCCTTTCAATCTCTTTCGTTCTTACAAGTAAGATATTAAATGGAAAATGTGTTCAAATCATGTAAAAAATAAGTAAAATCAGTGTAGTTTGTGAACACATTTAAAGGCATAAAAAAAGGTGCCGCATACGCGGCACCTCTCCGTATAACTTAATTACTTCATATGTACATCAAGCTGGTTGAACGGAATCTCAATTCCATTCTCGTCAAATATATTCTTATATCTTTCAAGCAGGTTAAATCTTACATTCCAGTAGTCTGCTGTATTAACCCAGGCTCTTGTTTCAAGTGTTACACAGCTTTCATCAAGGCTCTTTACAACTACCAGAATATCCTTGTCCTTAAGTATTCCCTTTTCGCTGTTAATAACCTGCTCAAGAAGCTTCTTAGCCTTAGGAATATCTGATGAATAGCCTATTCCTATCTCAATATCAATTCTTCTTGTATTCTCTGCACCTACATTAACAATGCTTGAATTAGAAAGCGAACCGTTAGGAAGCATTATCACCTTATTATCAATAGTTACAAGTCTTGTATAAAGAATCTCTATTGATTTAACAGTTCCCTCATTAGTTCCTACAACAATATAATCCCCAACCTTGAAAGGCTTGAATATAAGTATAAGAATTCCTCCTGCGAAGTTCGACAGACTTCCCTGCAAAGACATACCAATTGCAAGTGCTGCAGAACCAAAAAGCGTCAGCAGTGATGTCGTCTGGAATCCCAGCTTATCCACAACTATCATGATAAGTATTGCATACATTGCAAACTTAAGCACTGATACCACAAAATTAACAACACCCTTATCAAGAGAACTTCTGTCAAGCATCTTCTTGACAATCTTATCAAGAACCTTAATTATCTTCTTACCGATAACCCATATTATTACTGCAATAACCAGTTTTCCAATAAGTGAAACCGACCAGTTTCCCAAGTCATTGAGTAACTGCTTTAAATGAGCAATCGAAAAGAATTTAGTTATCTCACCTGTTTCCTGCTGAATTGTTGTGGCTGCATCTGCCACAAGCCCTATGAATCCCATAGCAATCCCCTTTCGTATTATTTCATTTTCTTCTTAAGCTGTTCTAACTGCTTCTTAGTTTCAATATCAATCTCTTCGCTTGCGCGTGCAGCTTCCTCCGCCTTTCTTACAGCCTCTTCCTTTGCTTCAAGTGCTTCCCTGCACGCTTTCTCAGCCTGTTGTCTTGCTTCAACCGCGCGCTTTGCTTCCTCAGCCGCAGCAAGCTCAAGTCTTTCTGCCTCTGCTGCCTTTTTCATAGCCTCCTGCTTTGCAACAGCAGCTCTCTTTAACACAGCAATCTCTTCAAGTTCAAGCTGTGTATATGGTTCACAGTTATATATGACAACTGAAAGTCCCGGCAATGTAACATCAATATATTCCATATCATCACCATCATTATCTGACCTGATAATCTGTCCATTGACCTTCTCATCACCACCGAATTTCTTCCACTCACTGTTAAGCACTTCTTTATATTTACCACGTACATCAACATGAAGTCTGTACCCTTCTCTCTTAACAGGTGTGAAATTAACTGCAACAACTAACTTATTACCCTTGCTGTCCATTCTCTGCATTGCAATAACTGTCTCGTCCGGATTAGAATTTTCAAGCCACATAAAGCCTTCCGGGTCATTGTCAAGCTCGTACATAGCCGCATTTTTAACGTAGAACTTATTAAGCTCTGCCATGAACTTTTCAATTCCGGCATCCTGTCCTGCAGTAAACATCTTGCATCCCGGATGCGCATACATGAATCCAAGTGCCGCCTTTATATCTGACAAATGTGTCTTTTCATCACTGCCTGACACCATATCCACAAATGCCTTCTCCCTGAAATCATCATGATTAAGCGACAATATGAAATCCTCACCATAATTGTAAAGCATTCCATATGTCAGCTTATCATACTCACCTTTTCTAAACAGTGGGTCAGTTCCCATGAATTCAAGAAAATCCTTAGTCCAACAGTTATTCTGCTTATAAGAAAATCCAAGCGGGTCATCATTATCTGCCGCCGTAACACCAAACCAGCCACTCGATTCCTCAGCTATTGTAAAGCATCCATCTTTTCTTTTCGCAATACATTTGTTCATAGTCTTAATAAATTCAATTGCATCAAGATTTTCATTGCCGCCATATATATTAGGTGTCCATGTGCCCGGCTGCTTGCCATAATCAAGATAAAGCATTGAAGCCACTCCATCAATCCTGATACCGTCAATATGGTAGTCATTCAGCCACATTAAAACACTCGACATAAGAAAGCTTCTGACAGCCCCTTTCTTATAGTCAAATGTAACAACATCCCAATCAGGATGCTTCTCAAGTGAAGGCTTAAGATATCCGTAAGCATCTGCTCCGTCAAAATCATACAAGCCCTTTGATTCTGTGCCAAAATAAGCACCATTCCAGTCCATTATTACGCCAATTCCGGCATTATGGAAATTATCAACAAGCTTCTTAAAGCCATCACAACCTCCTGCTCTGTGGGAAGGTGCAAAATATCCGATAGTCGAATATCCATCCATATCCTCATTAAGGTATTCCGATACAGGAAGCAGACATACATGTGTATATCCCTGCTCTTTTACATAATCAACAATATATTCCTTTTTCTCTGCCTTGCTCCAGTTATCAAGTGAAACCTCATATACAGTGACAGGTGTCTTTTTAGCCGCCTCTCTCTTTCGCTTTAACATCCATGCACTGTCATTCCATACATATGAACCAAGCACCTTTTCATCACTTACAACAGAAGCTGTTACAGGTATAGTATTAATCGTCCTTGAAACAGGATCTAACTTTCTTACCGTTCCCCTGCCCTGTTTCTTAATTTCATACATATATTCACAGCCTGCTTCCAGCCCCGGTATAAACAGTTCAAATACGCCTGTATCATCAATTCTTTGCATTATGTGGACTCTGCCATCATATTTGTTAAATTCACCAACTACGCTTACACTGAGTGCTTTAGGTGCCCACACTGTAAAAAGCACGCCACTTACTCCATTGACAATTGTTTCATGCGCACCAAATATACCAGCCGCATTCATTTCTTCCCCTGCAAGAAATGCTTTGTAGCTATCTGCTTTCGTAACATTTTCAAATGCATACGGGTCGGAATATTCTATAACCTCTCCATTAACCTTTTCAACTGAATATGTGTATGAAAGCTTTTTCTTTGATGAAACAAGTGCTGCAAAAAATCCCGCTTCATCAACCTTTTCCATATTAATAGCAGTCTTTCTGCCTTCTATATGCAGTTTAACCGCTACCGCATCAGGGCGCATAATCTGTATAAGAAATCCCTTACCGGTAACATGTGCCCCAAGCAGCTCCTTTGGCTTGTCACACTCTGCATATACAATTCCCTCTATCTCCGGCCAGTTCATCAGGCCGTATAAGTTTTTATTCATACATTACCCCCATCCACTGTTTAAAGCATTCCGTCCATGTTGACACCTGTGGCTCATAATGTCCCATATTCTTAGTCGCAGTCTCTCGAGTGCCAAGTCCAAGGCCATGAGTACCTTTAGCATATACATGATAATCAAACGGAATCTCCTGTTTTCTTAACGCCTCTACCATAAGTAGTGAATTTTCAAGCGGAACTGTCTTATCTTCACATGTATGCCATATGAATGCAGGTGGTGTGTCCTTATCCACTCTCTTTTCTATAGACACTTCATCTATAAACTCGTCATACTTTTCCCCAAGACTTCTCTCAAATGATGCCCTGTGTGCATCAATTCCTGATGTAATTACAGGATAACCTAACAGCATGCCATCAGGCTTAACATACTCATGACTGCAGTGAAGTACATTTTCCAGAAGATAATCAAGTCTTTCAGAGTTCCATCCTGTTCCAAGAAGTCCTGCGACATGTCCTCCTGCCGAGAATCCCGCAATAATAATCTTATCAGGATCAACATCCCACTCTGCTGCATTATCTCTTACATACTTCATTGTATAGGCTGCCTCAAAAAGCTGTGCTGGATACGTAACAGGTGTAAGACTGTATCTTAATACAACAGCATTATACCCCATATCAAGCATCTTAATAGCTATAGCTTCTCCCTCTCTTGGAGAATGGTGGTTATATCCGCCACCCGGACAGATAACAATAAGAGGTCTCTTAAATGGATCCTGATCATTTGGAAATACATCCTTTATATAAGTTGTTATAGTGGCACTCCCCTGTTGTTCTATCCCCAACTCTTTATATGGTAAATCTATAGTAAATGTTTCGTGTAACATTATTTTCTCCTCCTAACTGAATAATTCTGTATATTATGTCTGTAGTGTAGTGGTGGTGCTGTGTGTATATTTTTGTGTGTGGTCTCATGATTCCTGCGCTTAGTGGGAGTAAATGCCGTTATCTGCAATGTTTTTTACTGTGAACGAAAGCAAACGCGCTTCGCTTGAACGAGCTTTCATTCACAGCACTTATGCATCTAACGGCATTAACTCCCACACAGCTCGTCATAAATCGACCACACACGAAAATATACACACAGCACATCTACACCGAAAAATATATAAAATTTATTTAAAATCTATGTATGAATAAACCACTTCTAAGTTTAGGCTCAAACCATGTTGATTTAGGTGGCATTAACAAGCCTGCGTCTGCTACTGCGAATAATTCTCCTATTGATGTTGCATACATTGAGAAGGCTAAGACGCAATCATTGTCACATCTTCTCTCAAGCTCGCCTAAACCGCGGATTCCTCCTACGAAGTCTATTCTCTTATCTGTCTTAGGGTCGTGGATTCCTAAGAGTGGCTCTAAGACGTTGTTCTGGAGTACTGCTACGTCTAAGCCGTCTACCGGGTCGCTGCTTAAGATTTCTTCTCTGGCTGTGAGTGTGTACCACTTCCTGCCAAGATACATTCCGAATTCACCCTTCTTAGTTGGTGCAACCTGTGTGCTGCTCTTGCTTACAGTGAATTTATCTTTAATCTTTGATATAAACTCTTCCTCGCTTAAGCCATTTAAGTCCTTAACTACTCTATTGTATGGCATTATCATAAGTTCTTCGTCTGGGAATAATACTGACAGGAAATAATTGAACTCTTCATTGCCTGTATATCCCGGATTAGCTTCTCTTCTGCGTAAACCTACCTTTACAGCAGAAGCTGCCCTGTGGTGTCCGTCCGCAATATATATCTGGTTGATTCCTGCAAATGCGTTCTCTATAGACTCTACAGATTCTTTACTGCTTATTTTCCATGCCTGATGTTTTATTCCATCAACTGCTGTGAAGCTGTATATCGGCTTTTCCTGCTTGGCTTTGGCAACCTCTGCACTTATTACTGCATTGGCTCTGTATGCTAAGAATATAGGTCCTGTCTGGGCACTGCATGTATCGACATGGTTAATTCTGTCTAATTCCTTATCAGCTCTTGTGTTCTCATGCTTCTTAATAACATTGTTAAGATAATCATCAATAGACGCACAGGCAACTATTCCTGTCTGTGTTCTTCCATCCATTGTAAGCTCGTACACATAATATGCCTTGTCCTTATCTGTTATAAATGTTCCATCATCTATAGCTTCCATAAGCATATCATGAGCTTTCTTATATACCTGCTCACTATACATATCAACTGATTCATCAAACTGGGTCTCTGCCCTGTCAATCTTAAGAAATGATAATGGCTCTCTTGCTACCTCCGCCCTTGCTTCCTTTGAATCATACACATCATAAGGAAGAGCTGCTACTCTGTCTGCCACTTTCTCAGCCGGTCTGACACATTCAAATGGTCTTATTACTGCCATATTAACCTCCATCCGCACTATTTAACTTAAGTACTATACTTTCATATATTAGATATATTTTAACATTCAGACAACCTTAATACAAGAAAGACCAGCCAAATGTTACAACAAATGACTGGTCTTTGATATTATTATCATTATATATGATTACTTAATAACTCTTACCTTGATAACACCTTCAATTGCTGAAAGCTCTTCAACTACTGCCTCTGATGCAGATGCTTCAATATCTAAGAGAGAATATGCATAATCACCTCTTGACTGGTTAGCCATAGATGCAATGTTGATGCCTGCAGCACCAAGAACTGTTGTTATCTTACTGATAACTGCTGGAACATTCTTGTGGCATACAGTAATTCTTCCTTTAGTTGCACATACTCCGCAATCACAGTTAGGATAGTTAACTGAATTAACGATATTACCATTCTCGATAAAGTTTCTAAGTTCCTTAACTGCCATAACTGCACAGTTGTCTTCAGCTTCTGCTGTTGAAGCTCCAAGATGAGGAAGAACAATTGCACCTTCCATCTTAGCTGTTGTTGGGTTAGGGAAATCTGAAACATAAGTCTTAACTCTTCCAGACTTAAGTGCCTCTCCGATAGCAGCTTCATCAACAAGTACATCTCTTGCACAGTTGATAATTACTGTTCCGTCCTGCATTAAGTCGAATGCTTCCTTGTTAATCATTCCCTTAGTGCTGTCAAGTGCTGGAACATGAACTGTAATGTAGTTACATTCCTTATAGATATCCTTAACATCAGATATATACTTAACTTCACTTGAAAGATTCCATGCTGCCTTAACTGAAACATATGGATCATATCCGTATACTTCCATTCCAAGTGCAACTGCTGCATTGGCAACTAACTGACCGATTGCTCCAAGACCGATAACACCGAGCTTCTTGCCCTTGATTTCCTGTCCTGCAAATGCTTTCTTAGCCTTCTCAGTTGCTTTGGCAATATCGGGGTCATCTGCATTATCTGCAACCCACTTGTTACCACCGATTAAATCTCTTGATGCTAAAAGCATAGCTGCAATAACCTGTTCCTTAACTGCATTAGCATTAGCTCCTGGTGTGTTGAATACAACAATACCTTCCTCTGCACATTTGTCAAGAGGAATATTATTAACACCTGCACCAGCTCTTGCGATTGCAAGAAGGTTATCACTAAGCTCCATATCATGCATCTTGGCACTTCTTACAAGTACAGCCTGTGCGTCTTCAAATGAGCTCTCTGTATTATAGTCATCTGAAAAAAGCTTTAATCCGCAGGCTGCTATATTATTAAGACAATTAACATTAATCATTATGCATTCTCCTTCTCGAACTTCTTCATGAATTCAACAAGCTTCTCTACACCTTCGATTGGCATAGCATTGTAGATAGATGCTCTCATACCGCCAACAGTTCTGTGTCCCTTAAGGTTAACAAATCCTGCAGCTGCAGCTTCCTTAATGAACTTAGCTTCCATAGCGTCCTTAGCTTCCTTATCTTCAATGTTGCATACGAAAGGTACATTCATAAGTGAACGGTCTTCCTTAACAACTGTTCCCATGAATAACTTGCTCTCATCAAGGAAATCATAAAGAATCTTAGCCTTCTTTTCGTTGTGTTCCTTCATTGCTGAAAGTCCACCCATCTTCTTAATCCACTTGAATACCTTGCCACAGATATAGATATTGTAGCATGGTGGTGTATTGTAAAGAGAATCTGCATCTGCCTGTGTCTTCCACTTAAGCATTGTAGGAGTTCCCGGAAGAACATCGTCTGTTATAAGGTCTTCTCTGATAATTGCAATAACAACGCCTGCAGGTCCGATGTTCTTCTGAACACCGCCGTATACAACGCCGTACTTAGTTACATCCATAGGCTCTGATAAGAAGCATGATGAAACATCAGATACAAGAATGTGTCCCTTAGTATTAGGTAATGTCTTATACTTTGTTCCGTAAATTGTGTTGTTCTCACAGATATATACATAGTCAAGATCCTCTGGAATATCAAGATCTGAGCAGTCTGGAATATATGTAAATGTCTTATCTGCTGATGAAGCAAGCTCTACAGCCTCGCCGAAAATCTTGGCTTCTGCAAATGCTTTCTTAGCCCACTGTCCTGTAAGGATATAACCGGCTTTCTTATTCTTCATAAGGTTCATAGGCACTTCAGCGAAGAACTGCGATGCACCACCCTGTAAAAATAACACCTTATAGTTATCCGGGATGTTAAGAAGGTCTCTTAAGTCCTTCTCTGCCTCTTTGATGATGTTGTCATAAACCTTGGATCTGTGGCTCATTTCCATTACCGACTGTCCGCTTCCCTGGTAATCTAACATTTCATCTGCTGCTTCTTTGAGTACTTCCTCTGGTAAAACAGCTGGACCAGCGCTAAAGTTATAAACTCTACTCACCTTTTCTTCCTCCTAAAATATAAAATATTAAAAACTATTTTAGTCCTTTATCACATTAAAGTCAATATATGAATTATTTCTTGTTATTAAGGTCTTCTCTGTCGAATGCCTCTGAGATGGCAGCTCCCGGTGAAACCATAGGGAATACCTTGTCTTCTCTGTCAATATGACAGTCAATGACACATGGAATATTGAGTTCGATTGCTTCTTTAAATGCTTTCTCAAACTCCTCTATTGTATCAACACTGTAAGCCTTGGCTCCCATTCCTTCTGAAACCTTAACAAAATCCACCTGATCATCAAGAACTGTAGCCGAATATCTCTTGCCATAGAAAAGATCCTGCCACTGTCTAACCATACCAAGTACATGGTTATTAAATATAACTTCAATAACAGGAATGTTATATCTGGTTGCTGTTGCAACTTCATTCATATTCATACGGAAGCAGCCATCACCTGCAATATTAACAACTGTCTTATCCTTACGTCCAACCTTGGCACCTATACATGCGCCAAGACCATATCCCATAGTTCCAAGTCCGCCTGATGTAAGAAGTGTTCTTGGCTCTTTGAACTTATAATGCTGTGCAGCCCACATCTGATGCTGTCCAACATCTGTTGTGATAATTGCATCACCATTTGTAATCTCGTATATCTTCTCCATGATAAGAGGTCCGTTAAGAATATCTCTGTTATATCTCATAGGATAATCAAGCTTATAAGACTTGATGTGTTCCATCCAGTCTGAGTGATCCTGACTATCTAACTTATCATTGATTCTCTTAAGAATCTCTTTAGCATCTCCAAGTACATATGCATCTGTCTTGACATTTTTGTTAATCTCAGCTGCATCAACATCAAACTGCAGTATCTTTGCATTCTTAGCAAATTTCTTAGTATTACCAGTAACTCGGTCTGAGAATCTTGCACCAACTACGATAAGAAGATCACACTCTGAAACTCCGTAGTTAGATGTCTTAGTACCATGCATGCCAAGCATTCCTGTATATCTTTCATTAGATCCGTCAAATGCGCCCTTACCCATAAGTGAGTCACATACTGGTGCATCAACCTTCTCAACAAACTTCTTAAGTTCATCAGATGCCTCTGATATAACAGCTCCGCCACCAACGAATACATATGGCTTCTTAGCTTTCTTAATAAGCGTCACAGCCTTGTCGATATCTTCTTCCTTAATGCTTGCTGTAATTCTGTCTACAGGCTTTGGAACTCTTGGTGTGTACTCACACTCTGCTGCTGTTACATCCTTAGTAACATCAACCAGTACAGGACCCGGTCTGCCTTCCTTTGCGATTCTGAAAGCATTTCTTAATGTCTTTGCAAGATCCTTTACATTCTTGACAATATAGCTGTGCTTTGTAATTGGCATTGTAACACCAGCTATATCAATCTCCTGAAAGCTGTCTCTTCCAAGAAGAGGAACTGTTACATTACATGTAATTGCAACCATAGGAACTGAATCCATATAAGCTGTAGCAATACCTGTTACAAGGTTAGTTGCTCCAGGACCTGATGTTGCAAAGCATACACCAACCTTACCTGTTGCTCTTGCATATCCATCAGCAGCATGCGATGCACCCTGCTCATGTGATGTAAGAATATGAGTTATCTCATCTGAATGCTTATAAAGAGCATCATATACATTAAGAATAGCTCCACCAGGGTATCCAAATATTGTATCAACGCCCTGTTCTTTCAAGCATTCAACAATTATCTCTGAACCATTTAACTTCATTTATCTTCTCCTGATTTCTCTTTAATGTCTTTTTATAATTATATTAAATATTACTCTTCTGCTGAACTTTTAAGAATAGCTCCTCTGTTTCCTGATGTAACGAGTGAAGCATATCTCTTTAAGTATCCTGTTGTTACCTTAGGTTCTCTTGGCTGCCACTTAGCCTTTCTTGCAGCAAGTTCTTCATCTGATACCTTAAGTTCAAGTTTAAGTCCCGGAATATCAATACTGATGATATCTCCTTCTTCAACTAATGCAATAGGTCCGCCAACAGCAGCCTCTGGTGATACATGGCCGATAGAAGCTCCACGGCTTGCACCTGAGAATCGTCCATCTGTAATAAGCGCAACTGATGAGCCAAGTCCCATACCTGCAATAGCTGATGTAGGATTAAGCATTTCTCTCATACCAGGACCACCCTTAGGGCCTTCGTAACGGATAACAACTACATCACCTTCAACAATCTTACCACCCTTAATAGCAGCAATTGCATCTTCTTCTGAATCAAATACTCTTGCCGGACCTTCGTGTACAAGCATCTCTGGAACAACTGCTGAACGCTTGACTACTGATCCGTCTGGTGCAAGATTTCCTGAAAGAACTGCAAGACCACCTGTCTTACTGTATGCATTATCAACTGTTCTTATGACTTCAGGATTACGGTTGTATGCTGTTGCTATGCACTCACCAATTGTCTTTCCTGAAACTGTCATGCAGTCTGTATTAAGAAGTCCGATATCTGCAAGCTCTTTCATAACTGCATATACACCGCCTGCTTCATTAAGGTCTTCCATGTATGTTGGACCTGCTGGTGCAAGGTGGCAGAGATTAGGAGTCTTTTCACTTATTGGGTTAGCGAATTTGATATCGAAATCAAATCCTATCTCATGTGCAATAGCTGGAAGGTGAAGCATTGAATTAGTAGAACATCCAAGTGCCATATCTACTGTAAGGGCATTCATAATAGAATCCTTAGTAATGATATCTCTTGCTGTGATTCCTTTATTAACCATATCCATAACAGCCATGCCCGCATGCTTTGCAAGCTTGATTCTCTCTGAATATACGGCTGGAATTGTACCATTGCCGCGAAGTCCCATACCAAGTGCCTCTGTAAGGCAGTTCATTGAATTCGCTGTGTACATACCTGAACATGATCCACATGTAGGACAGGTCTTGCACTCGTACTCGTATACGTCATCCTCGTTCATTGTTCCGGCTGCATATGAACCGACAGCCTCGAACATGCTTGAAAGACTTGTCTTATGTCCCTTAACGTGACCTGCAAGCATTGGACCGCCTGATACAAATACTGTAGGAACATTTACTCTTGCTGCTGCCATAAGAAGTCCTGGAACATTCTTATCACAGTTAGGGATCATAACCAATGCGTCAAACTGATGAGCGATAGCCATGGCCTCTGTTGAGTCTGCGATCAGATCTCTTGTTACCAGTGAGTACTTCATTCCGATATGTCCCATGGCAATACCGTCACACACTGCGATGGCAGGGAACATAACAGGTGTACCGCCTGCCATTGCAACTCCCAGCTTTACTGCCTGGGCTATCTTATCAAGATTCATATGTCCGGGTACTATCTCATTATATGAACAGACAATACCAACTAATGGTTTTTCAAGCTCTTCCTTTGTCATGCCAAGGGCATTGAAAAGGGAACGATGTGGTGCCTGCTGCATTCCTGTTTTTACATTATCACTTTTCATTTCTCTAATTCCTTTCTTACTTAATTCTCTCTGAAATAAGATCACCCATCTCAGCACATCCAACAAGTGTTGTGTCAGGGGATACGATATCGCAGGTTCTGTAGCCGTCCTTAAGTACCTGCTTTACTGCTGCCTCAATGGAGTCAGCCTCTTTATCAAGATCAAATGTATATCTGAGCATCATAGCTGCCGAAAGGATGGTGGCGATAGGATTTGCCTTGTCCATGCCTGCTATGTCAGGGGCTGATCCGCCTGATGGCTCGTACATTCCGAATTTTGTCTCATTAAGAGACGCTGACGACAACATTCCGATAGATCCTGAGATCATAGAAGCCTCGTCTGAAAGGATATCTCCGAACATGTTCTCTGTAAGTACTACATCAAACTGTGCAGGATCCTTTACAAGCTGCATTGCACAGTTGTCAACCAGCATGTGCTCGAGTGTCACCTCAGGATAATCGGCTGCCACTTCATTTACAACCTTTCTCCAGAGTCTTGATGAATCAAGGACATTTGCCTTGTCTACAGAAGTAACCTTCTTTCTTCTCTTCATGGCAATGTCGAATGCCTTGATGGCAATTCTTCTGATCTCGTTCTCATTGTATGTAAGGGTATCAACGGCTGTCATTACGCCATCAACCTCTTCTGTCTTTCTCTCGCCGAAGTAAAGTCCGCCTGTAAGCTCTCTCATCATCATCATGTCGAAGCCACGCTCTGCTATCTCAGCTCTCAGTGGGCAGGCATCCTTTAACTCATCATAGAGATTTGCAGGACGAAGATTGGCAAATAATCCCAGTTCTTTTCTTATCTTAAGAAGTCCTGCTTCCGGTCTTAAGTTCGGTGGAAGCTTATACCATGGGGATGTTGATGTGTTG